>Ga0315554_1000077_pt1 | contig 47811 bp, 43 predicted proteins | sample SalMarSW160370MG_FD_202114 | JGI IMG/M metagenome (GOLD analysis project Ga0315554, IMG submission 202114) | Salt marsh sediment microbial communities from the Plum Island Ecosystem LTER, Massachusetts, United States - Salt Marsh Sediment SW1603-70 ...
CACGTATTGTTACAGATATTTCATTTTGAGAAGGACCTATAGAAACAGTTTGGACTGTAGCATTTTCCCATTCTCCTAAATAACTTTCTAAATTACCATCTATTATTGGTTCTGTATTGTTTAAAAATACAATATCCCCTTGAGGTGATATTTGAGAAATTTTCTTTTCATCTGAAATCATCGCTTTTGATGAAACACTGCTAAAACTTGAGAGTATTAGTCCTAGTATAATAGTTAAAACTACAATTATTTTCTTAACATATCGTGTTCGCACTTGAGTCTACTCCATTGAGTTTATTAAAGGCCTAGCTTTTGCCTTTTTAAACTTTATTTCTTCAAAGAAGTTCAAGGCACTTATAATGCAACAGTAGCAAAATACTTATTTGAATATGGAAATACTGTATAATCGTAATCTAAATAATCTGTATCTGACTGATGGAGATAAGAACATGTCTGAGCTTAAGAATAAACTTCTAAAAGAAGAGTATAAAGATCAACCTGAAGTAAAAAAGTTACCAATTTTAGCGTTATTAGAAATTTCTGAAGATGAAGCAAAATTTTTGAAGGAAATTGGCTTAGAAACTATTGAAGGTCTTGCTACTGAGTGGAGTAATTATTATGATAAAATAGCAAAAAGAATTCCAAAGGAAAGGATAAACAGCTGGATCGCTGCTAGCAGACTCCTATCACTTGAAGACACAAAAAAAGTTACTTCAGGAGCTAAAATCATCATGGTGGGAATTGATAATGCTGGAAAAACTTCATTATCAATCGCTTTGAAACATCGTGGAGCATTATCTTTATTATTCCAAAAATTATATGCTTTAACTCCAACAAGAGGTTTACTCAGAAGCAAAATTGAGGTATTTGGATTAGATGTGCACATGCATGAACTTGGAGGACAAAGTATCTACCGAGAAGATTATTTGAACAATCCCCAACAATATTTTATTGGAACTGATATTATTATTTTCGTTTTAGATGTGCAAGCAAAAGAAAGATTTGAAGAAAGTTTTGAATATTTGAAACAAATCACAAACGTTACAAATTCATTAAAATTAAAAGTTCCTTGGAAGATATTTTTCCATAAATCAGATCCAGAATATGAAATTGATGATAAAAGTGCTGAAATATTTAGTTCGATTATTGACTACATGTCTAAAAACTGCCCCCATTTCAATCCTGCAAAAGATTTCTTTAGAACAAGTGTAAAAATTAGGTCATCAATTTTAGGTGCTTTTTCACATATTTTCAGGGAAATTTCTCTAATTCAAGATGGTGTTAAGAATGCATCTCAAAAAATAGCTGAAGAGCTAAATGCAGATTTCTTCGGATTATATGACTTTAGAAGTAATGTGTGTTTTGCTCAATTCGCAAAAGAAGAAAATCTAACTGACGTATCACATAATGCATACTATGAAGCTATTGAAACTATAGTTAATATGAGAGAACCATTTCTTAGAATTCGAAGATATACTCTTGAAAATGAAGTAAATGAAATTTTCATTTTAAGAGACCTGCGTTTTGGTGGAGATCGTTACATTATGGCAATGTTAACGCAAGATGAAGAAATAGCAAGAAATCTTGATCAAGATGCTATTCAAGAAATCATTGATGAACAATTACAAGATTGGATAGAATTCAGAGGATATGCAACGTTTCCACTTGAATAGTATTTACTACATCTTAAACGTCATTTATTTTTTCGCATTAATAAAAAGATAAATCTTTAAGATAGTTAGATTTCAATGAGCAAAGATGCTCCGATAGCTCAGCCCGGCTAGAGCGGTGATCTCGTAAAGTTATCGAGAAAGTCGCAGAACGGGGGTTCAAATCCCCCTCGGAGCTCCATTTTCCGCTCAAAGTTTAAATATATCTGTAATTCTATCCAACTATGACAAAATATCTCTTTATTGTAAATCCTCACGCAAGAAATAAGGCAATAGGTAAAATGTGGCCAGAAGTTGAAGGAGAGATACTAAAACGAGGTTGGGATCACACTACTATTTATACACGAGAAACTAAGCATGCAATTGATATTGCAAAAAACAAAGCAAAAAATTACGATGTCATTGTTGCAACTGGAGGTGATGGTACCGTAAACGAAGTTGCAAATGGTTTATATGGAACAGGTAAAACTTTTGGAGTATTACCACTCGGAAATGGAAATGATTTTGCATATGGAATCCTTCTTGATGATAATTTCATGAGAAGTTTAGATGTTCTGGAAAAAGGCATAACTACAGATCTTACAGTAGGTATTGCTGAAGCAGATGAAGACAAACGTTATTTCATAAATATAGTAGATACAGGAGTTGGTGCAAAAATTTCTGTCTCAGCTTTTACTGATGCAAAATGGCTAAGCGGTTTTCTAAAATATTATTATTTGGCTCTTAAGGGAGTATTGAAATATAGGTTAGTAAAATCAAAAATCCAAGTTGATGATCAAGATCCGTTTGAATGTGGGCTAGTTATTTTAGCTGCTGGAATGGGTCACCGTTTTGGTGCAGGTTTTCAAATACTTCCTGATAATTATGGATTCGAACCAGATTTTGCTATTTGTTATGCGCATGATATAAGTAAAATGAAGCAAATTGAGCTACTCAATGTGTTGAAAGGAGGACATCACATAGGGAAAGAAAATGTAGAGTATATAAGAGGTAGTAAAATCAGTTTAGAATTAGAAAAACCTCTTCCAGTTGAAGTTGAAGGTGAAATTGTAAACTTTGGTGCTAAAAATGTGAAATTTGAAGTAGCTCCTGAGAAACTAAGAACAGTTGTTCCTGATGAGTTCATTCAACTTAAAGAATCTAGGCAACACAAATAAAGATGTAAGTACTTCATTAAACAAAAAGGAAGAATATTTCTTCAAGCATCTTTCAATCTCTTGGAGAGATTTATTTGCATGTAGGATTTATCGTTCAAAAATTAACAAAAGAGGAAATTGATAGTTTAACTATTACTATATCGAAAAAAGATTTGGAGATGTTTCCTAATGAAGGAGTTCTTTTTTTTATTGAATCGTATGATGAAATATTTGGCTGTTATATCGATTCTAATGGGAACATAACTGGACTTGAGGGATGGTTTCAAAAATTTCCTGTAGCCAGAGATGATATTGTGATTATTTCGAAGTATTCTGAAGGATTTTTCCTTTCAACAATGTCAGAAATAGTTGAACAACAGCAACATTTTGTAATAGAAATGGACAGAATTTTATCTTCAGAACCAACTGATATCTTCTGTCCAAATTGCAGATATAATCTCGAACATGGAGGAAGAACTTCTAGAGAAGACTCTTATATACTCAAATGTGCAAGATGTGGTTTTACACTTGTGAAAAAGAGTCTTTTAGATTGACATCATAAAACAAATTTATAATTTGAAAACTAAATTTAATCTTGAGTAGAATGAGAGCATATTTATCCAAAGCAATTCAAATTAAAGGAAAAAATTGGAAAATAGCTTGTGATAGCACAAATTCTACTTATTACCCTCTAGTTTTCTACAGTCATGCTCACTCTGATCATATCCCTAGACGTTTACCTAAAACTAATATAATAACTTCAAAAACAACACAAACACTTCTCCGAAATCTAACTTCTAATTATAGCGAACCAATTTACTATGAAGAGTATTCACAAGAAGATCTTAAAATTACACAGAAATCTAGTGGACATATTATAGGTTCTACAGCTCTAAAAATTGATTCTTCAGAAGGAAAGCTAATTTATACAGGTGATGTTTCTATTAGAGACAAAGGATTCTTAGAACCGTTTAAACCTGAAAAGTGTGACATATTAATTATTGAAAGTACATTTGGTTCTCCTGATTATATTTTCCCAGAATACAGTCACATTATAAACGAAACAAGAGATCAAATTTTAAATTATCTTGAAAATGGCTTTCCCGTTGTTTTGATGGGTTATGCTTTAGGTAAGGCACAAATGTTGTATCATGCATTCTCAAAACTGTCTGAAACTATTATTATGCATGAAGCAAATTATAAAATCAACTCGCTTCTTTTGGAAAATGAGATTCACGGTTCTATCTCAGCTATTTCCTATAATGATGCAAAGGAAAGGGCGTTATTAGAAAAAGCAAATAATTGGATTCTTTATACACCTCTAAAATCAGGAAGGGACACCTTTTTCACTTATCTAAAAAAGAAGTATAATGTTAAAATTTTTGCTTTTAGTGGTTGGTGTATCTTTCCTAATTACAAGTTCAGGATGGCTATAGATCATGGTGTAACCATAAGTGATCACGCTGATTTTCAAGAGCTGATTCAAATTTGTAAAATGTGTGATCCAAAGCAAATCTATACTATTTACGGAGATAACATTAGATTTGCTGCAGAATTAAGAAAACTGGGATTCAATGCAACACCATTATCAAAACAAACTCTTCTGGAATCATTTTTTTAGTTTTAGTAACATGTTATCAAATCTTCTATTTTCCTTTCTTTATAGATGATTTCATTTAAATGTACTATTTGAATAGGTATATCTCTACGAGCAAGAAAATCTCTTGCATTGGTACTGATGGAATTGCAAATTAAAACCAACTTCTTTAAGTTCAAAGAATTAATAAGTTGCTCAAGTTGAAGGATTTTGTTTGTTGGAATTGTTCTTTTCCAGTTAATTGTAACAATTCCAATTTTTTGATTCTGTAGATAAAAATCTATCACATACTTCTGTCTTCCAAATCTAAAAGTGGCATTCTCTCTTATTGGAATATTTCTTGTGTTAAATTCGTTTCTAAGTAAATAATTAATGACAGATTCTTCTGTGTTCATTGAACAAAAGTATTGCTGATTATTAAAAACACACCTTATTACCGGTGTAATATACTGGAAACATCAAAAAATGTATTTTATTGACAAAAAACAAGATAAACCAGTTTTGAGAAAAATGTATTTGGAACATTTTTTTATGTTTTTATCCAAAAATATATTTCATATCTTTTCTATTAGATAGTCTTGCGATTAAACGATCAAATAGAGAAATGTGCTTTTTTACAAGAGCTTTAGGAGTGTTAGAGAAAACATAAACATAATCAACTTTCTTTCTTTCGACTTGATTTTCTTTTGCCCTAATTTTATATGTTATTTTTTCATCATCTGCTTCTGTTAAAACACATGCTATCCCTGTTTCTAACTCTTCTTTAGTAAATAAGATTACAGATTTTCCAATTACAGTCTTGATTAGAGAAGTCTGTTGCTCAATTTTATCTTCCAATAATCTTAATAAAACCGGAGGAAGCTCGAAAAATAATTCTGAACCTCTATAATCAAATGTTTTTTCACCACTTTTTCCGGTTACTTTCATTTGAAAAATTGAATTAGCAAATTTATTTTTGAATCCTATATCTTCCAAAATTGCTTTTCGATCTGCTCCATCTTTATAAATGAAGATTTCTTTTCCAATGTTTTTCACAAAATAGGTTTTTGGTCTTCCAGTATAATGCTTCTGAAAAGTTTCTGAAGAATTACTTAGCTTTTTGAATGTGAAAATTGGATTTTCTGATTTCTCTGAAGGTTTCCATGATACAAGTTCTCCCATTTTTCCATTTTTTAATATGTAGGTTTCTCCTATATCTGCTTCATGGATATCATAATCTGTATAAAGTATCTGTTTTTCATCTTGATTATGTTTAACATTAAGCAATAGTGGTGTACATATTTGATTGCTTATTGTGAGACCTGTTACCTTCCCTTCAACAATATTGTGGAAGGTACGGTCATAAGCAACTATTTTTTTACCTTCAATTTCTGAAATTAATTCATCCATTCTGGTGATATCTATGAATTCTTTAACTCCATCTTTTCCATGATACTCATCAAATCGTTCTGAAATCATAGAAGAAAATTCTTCTCGTTTTTCACTTAACTTCTTTAATGCTTTTTTTCTAATAAAACCAGGCAATATGAACCAAAATGGAAGAAGTGCTCCTTTTACTGGTGAAACTCTTTCATCTATAACAGCAACGATTCTGTAAGCTGTTCTGGGATGAGACATGAAAATGTTTGCTATCATGTCCCATCTAGTTGGTCTGTATAAATGTTTGTAAAGTCTAATTGCAGCTTCACCTTGAAATCTCAATTTTTCATCTTCTGTGAATTCTTTGCCTGTTAAGAGTTGAACATTCAAACCAAAATCACCAGCCACACCTTGATAAAATCCTTCTAATTTGTACAATGCTTGAGCTAGTTCTTTTCCATATCCTGCCTTTTTAGTCTGTAAATCTGCATCCCCTTCTAAAACCCTAACAAATATGTATAAGACTGCGATAATTCCATAACTAATAAGAAAATACCATCCAAAAGGAATTTTTACTTTGATAGCAGCATAATCAAGTGTTGTGGCTGGAAGAAGGAATGCTTTCTTGATTATCATTTCAACCCACGCCAATAATTGTAACCAAATTATGTGAGCTCTTTTATTATGAGCTAACTCATGTGCTACAATACCTCGGATGTCCTCATCACTAAAATCATTGATGTCTGAAGCAATCAAAGCAACTCTCTGATCAAACAATGGTCCATAAGCCATAGCATTTAAGATAGGTGCTTCAACAACCCCTACTTTGATTTTTCTCTTTATACCTAACTTCAATCTTACTTCTTCGATTAACTTCAAAATTCTTTCATCATCAGTAGGTTTGATACCTAATAATTTGGTTAATAACCAACCTGATATTAAATATACTAAAATAGAAACTACAATAATCATTTCCCAAGGTCCTATGGAAAGAAAAATCACTCTATCAACAAGCTGTGTCCTTGCAAAAAAACTGTTTGATCTAACAAGCCCTCCAAATGTGGAGTTATCTCGAGGAAGAGAAAAAGTACTGGAATCAAAGAAAGAAGAAAAAGTATAAGAATAAATTCCCAAGTAATTCCAAGTTAGATTATCAAATCCTGGTACTAGTCTACCGACACCATATAGTACGACATAAACAATTGCAAAAAGGGTTAGATAAAGAATCTGAGGTGACATTAATCTGCTTACTAATACGAATTTCTTACCAAAGAAGATTAATGCAAGAATGATAAAAACATAGAGCATAAGATTATAAGCCCAGCCTGTAAATATCTCGGTTTTCTCGTGTTTTACAAGTTCCCATATTTTATCTCCAACTGTACCAACTAAAAATACAAAATATGTTACTAAAGATATAATCATGAGTTCTCTCCACACTGGAGAGTGCCTTAATTGGTATGTTTGGTAGATAGCTAGAACAAAAAGACTCAGTGCTATTCCCAATAGCCATTGTTCTAGAAAGAATAATACTAATCCAAAAGTAATCGCTATAGAGGACAACATTAGATTTTCAGAAGTTGTTCCGTGTTTAATTTTTGTTCTAATCTCTGATAAGAGAAAGAATAACCCTATCGCAGTTATCAATATTCCTAAAATTAAAGTAATATTACCGCCAACAACTCGAGCCCACTTATCAGCAAAATAGTCCACCAAACTCATTTCATCATGGGTGTGATGATGAGTGTTTTAAAATCTTTGTCTTTGAAAGAATTTCAAGATACGGGGATTTGACGTATCACATCGTTATTGAGTAGATCCTTTGTCGCTAATTGAGCATCTGTTTCAGTGAGTTTCATTAATTTAACAATATCATTAAGAGTAGCAGTTCCTTTGTATTTCAGTAAGGATATTACCTTTTTCTGTTGCCTACTATAGGATCTGTTGATATCTTGTGTTATGATTTTTGGATTTAATTCAAGCTTAGTGCTAGCTAGATTTTCTACGGGCATTGTATACTTCTTTAAATACCTATCAATATACTCCTCCATCATAGAGAAATGTTCTACTCTCCCATTCCAATCCTTTAGTTCTTCAGAATAACGGTTTTGGAATTCTTCTTGGATTTTCTTCAAGTCTGATCTAATTCGATTATCTTCTTCATTACAATCTGTACAAACTACTGTTACTAGTTGATTAGATGTGGCATAGATGAACTTGAAATTTTTAGTTTGAAGAAAATCACATCCTTCGTCAACATTCTGTGCAAAAATTTCGATTGCGCTTAAGAAACTGGTTATCAGATTCTCATCATGGTCTATGCTTCCATACTTTTTGTGATAAAGACATTCACCTGTATCTTTAGCTATCCAGATATTATGTAACATAGACTTCAAGAACATAAAATAAACTCAGCACAAAAAGTCTCATAATACATGGATATTTTCACATTCACACTTTTAGTGAAAATTTAACAATAATTTCAAAAGAAAAATGAAATAAAAATAAGGAAAAAAAGTAGTTTATGCTTTGTAAGGCATAACCTCTAAAACTATGTTTTCATCCGATAATTCAGCATCTCGAGCAGCTTTTCGAATTGCTTCTTTTGCAATCTCAACCATTTGCTCAGTTGTTAAATCCTCGTTGTATGTTTCTTTCAAATGTGCTATAGCTTCAGAATCTCCTTCACCCATTGCTTTCGCTTTGCAAGACATTACTCCACCACCAGGATCAACAAAATGAAGGCTTGGGCCTGTTTGATCTATTCCACCATATAATAATCCAACTCCAAATGGTCGAAGACCACCTTGTTGAGTGAACATTTGAATGTAATCTCCTATCTTAATTGATAGTCCTCTAACATCTATTGGATCGGCGTAAGTTAACTTGAAGATTTCTGCTTCTAGTCTAGAACGCGAGATAAGAATTCTTCCATCTGCAGCAACACCAGCAAAAATAGCTTGAATGTTCTCTGAAATTTTGTGAATCTTTAAATCAGGTTCATTTAAATCTACGATTCTGAGTAATCCTGCAAGTACTACTCCATGGTTACTTTTTATTCCTATTGCTATACTTCCTCTTCTGACTGATTCTCTTGCATATTCAGTTTGAATGATACGTCCTTCAGGTGAGTACATAGTTGTTGTTCTGTCATATCCCATTGATTGTGGTCCTAACATTTTCTTATGCCTCCAAGTATTTCTTTACTTCTTCTGAAGTCAATCTTTTGACTCCTTTTTTATTGACTATTACAACATCCATTCCGTCTCCAGTAGCAGCATCTCTGCTAATAGCAGTAGCTAAAGCTAATATAGCTATTTTCAAGCCTTCTTCTTCAGTTAAATCTTCTTTCCATTGGGATTCCAAAACACCATATGCAACAGGCGAACCTGATCCAGTTGATGCAAAATCCTCATCTGATATACCTCCAGCCATATCAAGTGTATAGACGTGAGGTCCATCTTTATCTAAACCAGCAACAATCATTTGAACCCAATAAGGGAAGTAGGATCTATATTGTTCATACATTATAGAAGCAAGTAAATTTCCTGCCATTTTTGTTGAAGGCGAGTATCCTCTTCCTAGTTCATAGAGATTCAGATTAGCTCTTGTTAAATTAACAAGATATTGAGCATCTGAAACCATTCCAGCAATTGTAGCAACTGTAAAATTGTTGAGTTCATGTAACTTATCTGCTTTTTTAGATGCAACAAAAGTACCCATTGAAGCTCTTTTGTCAGCTGCTGCTGCAATTCCTCCTTTGAATCTTAGTGCAATGGTAGTTGTACCATGCTTTGGTTCCATATATGAGTTGTTTGCCATCCCATTAAAGTTTGGATTGTTCATAACATTACCTCAATTTTTTTAGTTTTCTTTCGCTTAAATATTTAGTGTTTTCACTGTTTATATTAATTATAAGTTATTTCATCAGTGTGAGTTATTATCTTGTCTTCATAAACGTCTAAACTCACATTGTCTAATTCTATTAATTCACCACTCACCCAATTCACGACCATATTAATACTTGAACTTGACGGATGATTCTCCTGATATTCAATATCGATTATACCATCTTTATGAATATTTAAATGAACGCGATTTTTATCTAAATCCTCCCAACATAGCTGAATATAGCTCTTAGTTTGCTTTTTATAGATAAAACGAAAATTACCAAACCACCTTTTTTCAAGAATTGAACTAATGATATCTTGTTCTAATGGTGGTATTGTGTGTAACCTTTTCCATTTAGAACTATAGTTGTTATTTTGTATATCAATGGCTTTAACATTTAGTAAATCTCGTATCAAAGATTTGGTATATCTGCTTCCGGAATTGGTAAGTTCATATGATCCCAAATCGTTTTTTGAGAGGTACTTACGATCTTGTAGTCTTTTGAGTGCTTTTGTTAGTTGATGTTGGTGAAGTTCAGTAGTCTTTCTTAAACCTGAAAAACTATAAGCTACGTTAGAATCCGATAATGTGAGAAGTAATTGAACCTCAGGTAGAGTCATGTATTCATACTCTAAACTATAGAAGTAATCATCTGGTAAATTATCTAATTTCAAACTTTTATCTTCTTGCTTGAAGCTTGATAAATCATAATACCCTTGGTCCATATTCATAATATTATCAATATACAATACTGCTTATCAGTATATAATGACTTGGTTTTATACGAATATTGTTTAATTGTTGTTTGTTTCCTCGCCTGAATTATTTTCAGATTCCTCAGTTGAATCTTGTGTTGTTGATACAGAAGTTGGATGTAAATACACTTCCCCTTCTAAAATAGTATAAGGTATTCGACGTTCATCAATCCAAGGAGCTTCTTCTCGGAACTCTTTAAACATATCATTTGAAATTATCATAGCATTTTCTTCATCAGCAAGTCGTAAAATGAATTTATCTCCATCTACTCGTGCGGGTAGCATCTTAATTGCTCCTTCTTTTACTAACTGATCTAATCTCTTCTGTTCATCAATTTGGTATCTAAGAGCAGCATCAGCTACAGTAATTATTTTCTTGAAATTCGCTCTACTTAGTCTGTTTATCATTGCTTCAATATTGGCTATCTTAGGTTTATTAGCGGAATTTTTTTCTTCCCAAGCGATATTAGAGCCATCCAGAATTGCTGTTTCAAATGGGTAGTTTAATTCTGGAAAAATTCTGTCTCTATTAAGTTGTGCTTTTGTAGCTAGACCAAGGAAAATATCCCTTGAAAAATAAGCTAATCCCAAGAGTAAAGTTGTAAAAACAATTCCAAAAGCAATTTGAGATGTAAGGGTTGGATTAGTTACTGGTTCTGATGAAAGAACTATTACTTCTTGAAATCTAGTTAATAATAAAGTTGTATACCAATTAGTTCCAGAGAGAGTTGTCCATTCTAGATCAATTGAGAAAAATAGAGCTACAATCCCTGTGTTTACCGGATCCCCTGATAAAATCAAGAAGTTTTTTCCATTAATAACCCTGACAGAGGTTTCGATATCATTAAACATGATATTTTCACACTCTACCCTAGGTTGAACATAGAGTGATACACCTTCACTATTTGTAATTTCATAATCTATTAAATATTCTTCACCCATGGTCACGTTTATTGGAAGATACCAATTATCAACTGTTATATAAGGCTCGACTATAATCTCTAGTGTATCACTTTCTGTAACTCTTTCAGTATCTGGATCATCAATAGATCGGTAAGTCAAAGTAAAGGTGTGCTTCTGATATAAAGAAGTGTCTGGATAAAATCCAATAGTATCTGAAAACGTTTTACCACTCTCAATTTCTAAATTGTAGACAGAAACTGATCGTGTAATGGATCCAGTTGTTCCTGTTTTATGGATTTCATTTGTTACTGTAACGTTAGTTACTGTCGTTCCTCCTGTATTGGATATAACGAATTGAACATCATTAGTTTGATCCCTTGTAAGATAAACTGTTCTTAGTGGAAAATACATTCTTACTATTCCAAATGGTAGAACTACCAATTCAAATGTTTTAAAAGTGGAATACATTTTGGAGGTCGTACTATTAGCAAAAGCATTAACACTATAATTGCCAGCATCTTGACCATTGAATGTAGACCATGGAACAGTGTGATTGACATATCCTGTAGCTGTCTCATTCAGTAATATTGAGTTATCATAAATCATTTCATGACTAGGATTTGTAATATTTAGTCGTATATATGAATCAGGGATGTAGGATTCATTTTCATAGGTATATTGAAATAAAACAATAAGATCATCTTCTCCCCTTGTTAAAACAGATGAATTTAATCCCATGACAAAAGTAGCATTTTCAAGAAGATTTAAACTAGGAAATTGAGAACTAATATTAGAAGGATTTCTGGCCTCAATTATGGAATTTGTAGGATTAACCACTAGTGTAAAGAACATGAATCCTACAACTAATAAGTAGACCTTTGACCTCCTATACATAATTACACTTCTATTTTATTATTTAACTAATATTTTTTTTAGGTTTAATAAGTTTAACGTGAGTAAACGTTTTTTTACATGAAAAAATGAAAAATGTTGAACGATGCGAAAATACCCCTGATTCTGTTGGGAAGCCGTCAAGGACCTTCCGGGCAACATTCGTCTAAGCACTTTACCCAGTTCATGAGAACTCTACTTAAGCTTGCTCCTCGATGATTGACCGTTTCAACGTTTCCTATATTCTCCTCAGCAAGTTATCTCTAAAGATGTTACCATTTTATTCATCGCATCATTGTCTCCGAATATAGGCCGTGCCGTTTCTGTTCCAAGAGCCATGTTCTCACATGGTGGATTTGCATCCACATCGATTTTGATGGAGTCAGGAGGTTCCTCAGCAAATGCCGATAGTTGCCATTTCGCTTCGTTCATGTACTGAATAGTAGCTATATAAAATAAAATTATCTGTTCTTGTTAAGAGCTGGGCAATTTTTTATATTACATCCATGCTCTTACCTATTTTTCCCATGGTTTCAAGAATAAAATCAACCTCTTCCTCGGTATGTGTTGCCATAACACAACAACGTAACCTTCCTGCTTCTTTAGGCACAGCAGGGAAAACTATCGGAGGAACAAAAATTCCTTCTTTTTTCATTTTCTTAGCAAAACGGAAAGTTTTGATATCATCACCAATTATAACAGGAACTATTGGTGTATCTTTACTTCTTAAAGTATCAAACCCTAATTCTTGGACTCCAGTAATGAAATGTGTATAGTTCTTCTGAAGTTTTCTAATAAGATCTTTATCTTTTTCAATTATATCAAATGCTTTTAGAGCTACAGCTGCACATACCGGTGGTAGAGCTGCACTAAATACAAAAGCATTAGACGTAAACTTAAGATAGGAAATTACTTCTTTTCTTGCAGCTATATATCCTCCTATAGATGGTATCGCTTTACTTAAAGTTCCCATGAATATATCTACTGAACCGGGTGCAAGATTAAAATAATCATCAACTCCTCTTCCATTAGGACCTATCGTACCTAATGCATGAGCTTCATCGACCATTGTAAAAGAATCATATTTTTTAGCAGTTTCTATGATTTCTGGCATAGAAGCAATATCTCCATCCATACTATATACGCCATCAACAATAACTAGAACTCGTTTATAATTAGGACGATGCTCTTTCAATAATCGTTCTAAATCATTCATGTCGTTATGATTAAATCTCTTCCATTCAGCTTTGGATAAGATACAGCCATCATATATGCTCTGGTGATCATATTTATCGATTAAAATCAAATCTTCTTTACCAAAAAGTGAAGATATTAATGTCATATTTGTGACATAACCACTACTGTAAACTACAGCACCTTCTGTATTCTTAAATTCTGCAATTCGATTTTCTAAATCTTCATGAATATCAGCGGTACCTGTCAGCAATCTCACTCCTCCAGCTCCACTCCCATACTTATCTATTGCTTCATGTGCAGCAGCAATTATCTCAGGATGAGTTATTAAACCTAGGTAACTATAGGAACCTAACATCAGAAGTTCTTGATTATCTACCATAACCTTATGGGAAGCTGAACCTTGTATAGGTAGCATATAAGTCATCAATCCAAATCTATGAAGTTTCTTCTCTCTCTCCAACAAATCCTTAATTTTTCTGTTATCTATGATTTCTGTAATCTGTCTCACCACTTACTGATTATGAAACGATATTCGTTATACCAAATAATATCTTATTAATAAAACTTCACATCAAAATACGAGAAAAATCTAAAAAGTGCTCTTTTATATATTTGTGGGGTTTAAATAGGTTCATTCCACAGAGATTACTGAAAGTAAATGACAAGATTTTGGGGTGACAATGAAGAAGCTCGAACTATAGCTAAAAAAACAATAGAGACTCACCTACAAACAATTACTCGCCGACAAGAATATGTCAATATCCAAGATCTTTTCAAATTGCTATGGAACGATTATCATCTTTTTGATCATTATCTCAGACTAGTTCTTAGATTAGAAGAACTAGAAAGTGAAGCAAAAATAACTATTGATCCACAAAAAAATCTTAGACCTGTGAAAATGACTGTTTTAGAAACTTCTGGATTGAAGGAAATAGAAGTGTGGGATTTTTACAAAAAAAAGGAACAAGTTGATTTTAACAAGAAAATTATTGAAAGATATAAAAAAATCAATCCTATTGTTTAATTCTGTTTATTATTTTAATCGAAAAATATAAAGAGGGAGAAGTTTAGATGAAAACAAGTTCCTGAATTTTCACGACCAAGTAGTTCAGTGGATAGAATGGCTGCCTGCGGAGCAGTTGGTCGCCGGTTCAAATCCGGCCTTGGTCGCCAATATCCTTTCTTTGTATCTATTAGAACTGAAATCTTCACCTAAAGCTCCGAATGTTTAGATTCATAAAATGGACTGTTCTTTTTCAAAGGTATTTGCGAGAAAGCTTCTGCATATTCTGTTGATGCTTGTGTTCCTCTCATTTTTGTTCTATATTTATGAAAATTAACATAGAAATTCTCTCCACCTTTGTACAGTTGTGATTTGTAACATTTAATTGCTGATTCTTTAATATCATAATACTCAGAGATATCTACAAGAATTTGAGGATTTGGAATTAGAATGGTTGTTTCTGTAACGTAGAGTTTAGAAACTAAATGTGGATTATCATACTGTGTTTCATGAGCTGCCCATTCAATAGCTTCTCTTACAATTCTATAACAAGTTCTATGGTCAATATGATAGTCATCTTCTAAGTGTGTAATGATTATCTCAGGTCGAAACTCCAAAAGGAAAGATATGAAATCTTTTGTTATTTCTCTCTCAAAATCAATAACATTCTCATAATCATAAATCCTAGTTTCTTCACAACCTAACTCTTTTATTGCCTCAAAATACTCTTTTTTCCTTTCTGGAGAAGAAGAAAAACATACTGAACACACCTTGTGATCTGTTCTGGAATATTTGGCTATCGTACCACCAGAACTCAGTGATTCATCATCGGGATGAGCAAATACAAAAGCGATTTTCACAGCAACATGATTGGTAAGAAGATATAAAAATACTTCCTCTGTTCGTAGAATCTATTTCTTTAGGTATTCAACAGCATAGTTACCTGCTTTGTATCCGTCACCCATTAAAATAGGCGCATAATCAAGTTCCCCTCTGATTGTACCTGCAGCAAAAATACCTTTAACATTAGTTTCATTGGATTTGCTTGTTTGAACATAACCATCCTCATTAATATTCAAGTCTATATTTTTCAAGTAGCTTAAATCTGGTTTATCCTTTAATTCTATAAAAATAACATCAGTTGAAATTTCTTTTTCTTCTCCTTCCTTTGTAAACTTTACTCCTTGTACAACATTTGTTCCAACAATTTCAACAGAATCTAAATCTATATTATAATTGGATTGTATTGTTGGTGTTGCTTCTATCTTTTTCAAGAATCTTTTATCGCAACCTAGTTCAGCATCAGGGCATATTATGGTTATTTTACGACAATACTTTCGCAAAAATAGTGCTCCTCTAGCGATAAAATTACCAGTACCAATTATTATAGCTTTTCTCCCTCTGAAGAGTGCCCCATCACACACAGCACAATGAGATACTCCTTTATGAGTAAAGCTCTCTTCACCTTTAATTGTGTTTTTCAACTCAGGTAAACCAGTAGTTAAAATGACAGTTTTTGCGACATACTTAGCTTCTTCTATGGTGATCTCAAAGCCAGAATCAATTTTATTTATGTTTTTAACGTTTTCATTAATGGTACTTATTGATGAAGATTCAGTGTTCAAATTATCTAATTGTTCAGTTATTTTTTGGATTAAATCTACACCAACAATTTTATCAAAACCCGGTATATTCTCGATTTCACCTTTCTTTGCTGTATTAGAATCGAATGATATTCCAAAGAGATTTATTTTTAAATCAGGATCTTTTGAAAAAGCTGCAATTGCTGCTGACATTCCAGTTAAACCAGGTCCTATGATTGCTATGTCACAAGTGTCTTCATCCATATTTTTAAAACAAAATCTAAATACAAAAACTTTGTTGAAAAGGAAATGAAACAAAGACGTGAGACAAAAATAAAAAGAAAATATGCTAGTAATTAACAACAAATACAAGATAGAAGGAAAAAAGGGGGCTTAGTTAATTGTCATCTACTAAGAAATAGAAGACAGAACGCATATCATTTAAGTTGCTCCTTTTGACGATTAAACCTAATTCAATCAATCTTCTCAAAGCATATCTTGCAGTTCTTGCAGGAATTGCTGATGCTTTAATCAATTGTTTTTGGGTTAATGGTCCCTTTTTTTCCAAGATTGTTAGTAGTTTCTTGCCTGAAACTGGTATTTCTTCATCTGCCATTGTGGTTATTCCCCTTGCTTCGTAAGTAATACGAATAAGCTTCTTTTATAAAAGCAATCTCAGTATTTTATCCGCAATTACCTTATAATTTCTAGAAGGTTTATCCGCAATAGTAAGTTTAATGCATTCTTTTTAATGTTCGATATTTTTCTCATAATATCTTACTAATACAACCTTGCTCCATTCCTTACTATTTTAATACTTAACCTTTTAAGTATATAAACACCCAATTTTCTTTCTTATAAATTCATGTAACACTTAAGGAAACTAGTCAGAACCACAACAAAGCTTATATTAGATTATTCGTCTAATGTATTTCTTAGTGAGAAACTGTGAGTCACAAAGTTGAAAGCTCCCCAGAAATATACCATTTGGCTAATCAACTACAGCGAATCAACTATTTGGGGAATGTTCAAACTATTCAAATTGAGTTTGAATTTATTTCTGAAGATAAGAAAGCTGAACTTGAACGAAATTTCACAGATTCAACTGCCCTCGGTCAGTATAAATCTGATATGATCATTCTAGAACAGATTTCTGGACGGGATATGCTAGAGATTATTAACACACTTCACAATATCAGTCTAATCTTCGGAGATCTTTCTGCTATAGATGGGATTACTGCTCTTGTTGAAATTAGCTATAAAGGAGAAACATTCTTTGTTGTTGTATCTTATAATCCAACAACAAGTGGTTTAGAATTGATTTCCACATCAGAAAGTCAGCTATATTTTGAGTTATTAAACTTCATAAGGACAAAATGGGCTCTTTCCAAAACATTTCTAAAATAATTCTCTTTTTAAAATTTTATTATTTCTTCATTTAAGACCTTTATTAATAATCTTAGTTTTGAATAAATATCAGAAGAATCTAAAGTACATTTTTGTGTTTCAATCTTGTCACTAATATCGTAGAGAATATATGATGCAATATGGAAATTTATCGTTAAACCTTCAGGATATAAATCCTCTAGGTCAAAATTTGCTCCTAATTTTCTAAGTGCAAAATTATATCCATTCAGAAATGCAAAAATATCTTTCTTTGTATCATCTATATTTCCATATTTCTCAAACTCTTTCATACATGGTTTTGCAAAAAATGTGCCAATATCTTCAGATCTATCTCTTCCTGGCATTATAAATTCAGGGTCAATTATATAGACTTTAATTTTAGGAGGAAATTCTTCAATTACATCCTGCGACATGGTTGTAACATCGGAAGAAAATAGGAGATTTCCTTGATGAAAATCTCCATGTATCATTGTCGCTCCTAATGATTTCTCTAATGAAACAAACGATGGAAGCATTAGCTCCAAAATCTCCTCTTGTATTGAAGAATCTCCCAGTATTGAAAGTAAATAGAGTATAAGTTTCTTGTAAGGTTCTGTCACAAATTTCCCAGTATCTGTTCCATGAATAGCTGCAAGAGTTTGGCCTGCTAATTTGTGTTTGTAGTCCTTATCAAGTTTTGTTTCTCTAAAACTCTTACCAGTCACTCCTTCATAGATGATACTCCTATTTTGTTCGCTTTTGTAGAGTATCTTTGGGATATAAATACCTGGAAATCTCTCAGGAACCATTGAGATAATCTCATAATTTTTTATCTCTTTGTTAAATCTAAGATCATCAGCAGAAAATTTGACGACAAGGTTTATTGAGTGTACTCCGATATCTGTATTAAGATAATATGTGACAAAATGTACTTTAGATTTTGATGTTCCTTTTTCTACTGAGTTGACATCCTTGATAGAAATAACTGAAGGCATTTCTCCTGTATTTTCAAAAATTTGTGTTTTGAAAACTTTCTCTAAACTATCACCTATCGTAGTTAAAATTGTTTTTAGTTTTTGTTTTTTTCTTATCGCATCAGAAGATGGATTTTGTCCTTCAATACTCAATTTAATACAATTTCCTATATAAAATTACAAAAACCTACTCAAAAACTTAACTCTATTTTTTTAAATCAAAAGATTAAGTGGATTGACCATTCCTATAATTTTATCTCCGTCTACTACAATCAAATGATTGATTTTTTGTTCTCTCATTTTTAATAGAGCTGATGAAATGGTGTCCTCAGCATTTATTGTAATAACTGGTGTCTGCATGACATCTTTTACTTTAACTTTTTTCAGTTCTTTATTTTCTACTAAAATCTTGATAATATCTTTACTTGTTATGATACCAACTGCCACTCCGTTATCAACCACAAGTAATGAACCTACGTCAAAATCATTCATTATTGTAATTGCATCTAAGAGATTCTTTGATGACTTAATTGAGAGTGTTCCTTTAGTCATCACACTTGATACTGGATCATCTGTTTCATATGTTTTTAAGGTCATTATTATACTCTAGATTTGATATAAGTTAAAGATTTCTACTATTTGCAATCAACTGAACACAAGCGATAAAGATAATTAGCTATACTATCTTACTGTTCTTAATGGCTAATCCTATTAGAATTATTCATTTCAGTGATACCCATATAACTCCGAGACAACAGTTTATTAGACCGAGTTTTGATAATGCCTTAAAAGTAATTAATTCCACATCTCACGATTTTTCTATTTTTACAGGAGATTTAACACAAGATGGATTAATTGAAGAATATGTTTTAGCTGATGAATTAAGACGAAAAGTAAACTCTCCTAAAATTTATTGGATTATTGGGAATCATGATAGTAGAAGTGGAGGATTTGAAGTATGGGAGAAAAAGGTGGGTCCTAGAGAATTTCACGATTTTTCGGATAATGTGCTTTTTATAGGGTTAGATTCCTGCATCCCTGATCGAGATGGGGGAAGATTTGGAAGAGAAGCGTTAGACTATACCAAAAAATTACTTATGAAATTTAGTGATGCAAAAATAAAAATTGTAGCATTTCATCATCATATTTTACCAATTCCTAAAACTGGAAGAGAAAGATCCAACGCAATTGATGCTGGAGATATGCTTTCTGTACTATTAGATCACAGTGTGGATGCTGTTTTCACCGGACATAAGCACCACCCAAATGTATACAAAGTAGAAGACACTATCATTGTATCTGCTGGGAGTGTATCCAGTTTTAAAACACGTAGTGGCGGTTCTCGTTCCTTGAATTATGTTGAAATCACTCCTGAAAAAGAAGTGAAAACAAAAATAATGAAGACATCTGGAGAGCCAATAAAAGAAGATGACAAGACTATCACTAGAAGATTTAGAATGGTTAGTACTGATGGAGGAAAATGGTTAAGATTAGCTCAAATCGCAGGAACAGACTTCGGTACTTCTTTTGAAGGACATTCGAAACTTTATGAAAAAGGAATGGAGTTAATTAATAATACCAATCCAGATTTAATATTACATTGTGGAGATCTTACAGTAAAAGGAAGATCATCTGATTATGAAATAGCAGTAGAAAACATCTCTGATTACTCTGATAAATTTGTTTTCTGTCCAGGACCTAGTGATTTGAAAGGTTATGGTGAAACTCTGTTAAATAAATACTTTGACACTGAAAATGTGTTTGAGAAAAATGATTCCTGTTTTTATATACTTAATACTTCAGTTCCAGAAACTGAAGTAGGTGTAGTAGGAAGAACTGTTCAAAACAGATTGGAAAGGTATGTTTATCATACACGTTTAGCAAAACTAGATAAATTTCATACTGTGGTTATGCATCATCATCTCATCCCAATTCCTGGAACAAGAGAAACTTCAGCTTTAGAAGATGCGGGAGATGTTCTAAGATTGTTGACTGACACAGGAGTCAATTTGGTTCTTTCTGGACACCTTGGTAAGGCTTTTTGTACTAGAGTAGAGAAAACAGCTTTTGTTAACTGCAATACTCTCGCTTCTCAAAATACTTCTTCTTTTGAAAATAGCTTTAATTTAATAGATATCTCAACAGATGGAGCTATAGTTGTTTCTGAAATTAATGTTCCCTCAGGATTCAGGAGAATATTAGGTATATTTCCTGGTATACTTCCCGACAAAAATGTTAAAATTGGTACCTAAATTTTTAAAATCCGTCAGCCTTTGTCGAAGGATTTTTTAAAGTAAGATGAATGTACAAAATTAATGAAGCTTCCAAGAGATATTAGTAAACGTAGAAAGTTTACTTTATACATAATATCATTATATATTTTGATTTCTGTGATGTTTGCACCTATAACGCAAACATATGCATCATCAATAATGGCTAATAAACCATCACAATCCATTGATAGTACTAGTCCATTCAATGGAGATTCTTATACGGAAATAAATCTGAATCCTAGTACTAAACTTGATATAAGACCAGAAGAGGTGGGATTTCCATATGATCCTGTATCATCATCATCAGGATCAGGAGATAACTTCAATATACGTGATGATTTAATTTATACTGATTCTCACTCTCTAAATATACGTTACAACTTAAATTATCCAACAGATCCTGATACGGTTTCGGATTCATATACTGTTTCTGACTTAGGATATACAGACGATAGTCTAGAATATGACATTACAAGTATTACAGCTACTACAGACTATTATCCATTAGAATCCAATGTTGATCAATCATTGTCTGTAGAATTAACAAATGATTTAATCCCTATTTATGCACAAGGTTTTGAAGTTAAATGGGACTATGCCAATTTTACACAAGCTAAAATTTACCTCTATGGTGAACCCGGTCTCTCTGGTGATAGAGTCGAATTGCTTATAGTTTCAGACGATGGAACAGGGAAACCTGATCAAACAAATATTCTTGCTTCTATGGGACCATATGAACCACGAACATTACCTGCTTCCACTTGGCCAGAAATGCCCGTATTTGATTTTTCTGATCTCACTTTAACAAAGGGGAATTATTTTGTAATTGCAAATCTTACAACATTTGGAGGTAGCGGAGCACCTCACGCTTTGTGGTATTATAATAATACACATGACGATGGTCTTGCATTCAGAAGCTTTTCCAATAGTCCAGGTTCAATCTCTTGGGCTTCTTTTCCTAACAATTTAGCTCTTTCTGTAGAATTATTACCAGTTAATTCTACCTATGATGCTTTAGAATTTAGCAGTCCTGATCAAATTGATTTAACTGATAATTCATCTTCAATCACAACAAACAAAGCTATTCTTTCTGGAACTTTTACAGGAGATCATCTTTTGGAAGCTAACACTTCTGTAGATATAAGCTTTACAACGAATTATGTTTATTATACAACACACACTGCTTCTTCCTTTTATTCCATTACTAACTCAACCTTTGACCAAATGAGTATTGACTGGAATATTACTTGGTCAACTTTAGCAGCTTCTACGACATATACCTTGGTAGATAGGAATATGACCGTATATATTCCACAAGATTGGTCTGGAACCTTTAATTGGTATCAAGACGAAGCAACACCCTTTACTTTCGAGAAATTAGTTGATTATTATATTGTGTATCTTGGAACGGATACTAACGCAGCCAATTGGAGAATAGCGACTACGAGCCCTAATCATATGTACTCTGTGGTATTCTCTGACGGAGCAACTGAAACTGAAAGATTTTATTTAGGTTATTGGGATACTGATACAGTCGATGCATATGGTCATGAAGGTTCTTCTGTATATGTAGAAGCAGATGTAAAATATGATGTAGGAATTCTTACTAATGATACAACAGGAACACTCGATTATACATTGTATGACCCTGATGGAAATATAGTCTCTGTCAAATCTGTTAGTGGCAATTTAAGTTATACTGATACATCATCATATACTATAACTGATATCTCTAATATTGCTGGAGGTTATTTTAACGAGTATATTACTTTTGATCCTTCAGTATATGGATCAGACAAACCAGGTTTCTGGACAGCTGAAGTTACTTGGAAGAATGGAACTGAGATTGGTTATTACTCCCAACGAATAATTGTCCAATCACAGACTGATTCAGATTTTGAGTGGGAAATAATCCCAAATAGTGATACATGGGTTCAAACTGATATCACAAGAAAAGGAGATGACTCTTTTATAGTACAAGGTTATTATTATAATGTTAGTGAACCATTCTTTACATCTGTAGGAGAACTAATTCCTGATGCTCAAGTGTCGTATACCGTTTCAAACGCAACGTGGAACAAAAATGGAAACTTTGATGATTATGCACCTTTCTATAATTCTTCAATTTTAGTTGATTTTGCCGTAGGTGACTATATTGTTGATGTTCAATTAACAGGAGCATTTCTGGAAGAACAATCAGTTTCTTTCAATGTTTCAGTTTTTTATGAGTTAGCACTTGTACCAGAATATACTTCAACTTCCACGTATTACACTGATAATGTTGTTTTCAACTTAGCATTGTATGATGTAACAGGAGATAAAAATCTAACTGATGCTATGACCATTTCTGATTTGAATGTTACCTTATATGATGGTTACTCCTATTTCCTAGAATCGCCAAAAGATTACAATTTTACTTATGCTGGAGCTCCAGAAGAATGGGTATTAGATATTAGTACCTCAACAAACAATTTAGATATTGGTTGGTACGATGTTTATATTGAAATCTTATTAGGAAATTACCAAGCAAATTATACACATTCCTATGTTTCTGATGTTTATTCGTTTGAGATTTTAGCTGCAGAAACAGAAATACAAATTGATACTGCACCTACAACTATTCAGGTTTATCATGATGCAGTATTTTATTTCAGATATTATGATACAACTCATGGTCTGAATCTTTCTGGAGCAGTGATAACACCTTTAGCAAACGTTTCTAATATAAATCTTAATTGTACAGCATATGGTGAAGGCTATAAACTAACTGTAACAAACAATAATGATGCTGTAACAGCAATTCAAATCTCTATAACTGTAACTCTAAATAATTATGAGTCTCAGATTGATTTTGTTCTTGGAGATTTAGAAGTAGTAATCATAAATACAGAACTAGTGAATATATCAGAATCTTTTCTGGAGTCTGACTGGAATATTACTTATGTGGGATATGAAGTCACTGTAGTACTTATGTTCAATGATATAGATCATCTTCAATTAATTACTGATGCTGTTACAAAAGATTTTACTTGGAATTCAAGTGGTTGTTCTTTTGTTAGCTTGGTTCCGATTAGTGCTGGAAGATATAATTTTACCTTTATTAACAATGATGCTTCTTCGAATGCACTATCAATAACTATAACGTTGGGAAAGAATGGTTATGCAAATGCTTCAATAACTTTAGAATTTATAGTTATATCTAAAGCTACAGATGCAGGTTTTGATATTGGTTATTCTCCTGATATTGATATATATTATAATCAAGGAGTAACTGTAGGATTACTATACTGGGATGCAACTTTGATAGAATATATCCCCCAACCTGACAATATTACAATTGTGGGTAATATATCAGTCACTTTTACTAATTCCAGCCTTGGTGATACAATAATTATCACTATTGATCCTATAGGAACTTTAGGTTACTTCTATCTAAACATTATCATGATTGATCCAGGTTACGCTCCTCAGATGCTACAAATTTTCATCACTGTAAATGAGCGTACGACTTATCTAGACGCTTATGGAGAAACTGAAGTTACTGACTATGCAAGCGAGGATATTCCAATATTATTTGAATACCAGGATGGTATAGCAGGAAATGCTAGTATTTTAACTGCAACAGTAACAGCAGAATTCGCATTAGCTAATAGTTCTCTTGATATCAATGATTACTTTGATCTTATCAGTTATGCTACAGTAGGTGTTGACTATATTCAAGTTACTTTTAATCCAAATACAGCCGTTACTGTTGGAACAATATGTATCATTGAATTAACTTTTGAGGAATATGGTTATGTTACTAAGACTATTATTATTCAACTGAGTTTCTATCCGCCTGTAGATTACGATATGGCAGTAGAAACTGTAGGAGAGTTGAGACAACTAGATACTTTTCAATTTAGAGTAATAATAGAAAATACTACCCAAATTCTCTTCCCACTTCAAGGAAACTATCCTATACATCTAGCTCCAAATCCAAATGGAGATTCTGTAAGAGTATATTATACATTTTATTTCAAGGATGGTCATACTGAAGAATATAACGAAACTATTATCCTATCAGGTTCTGCAGGTATATATGCTGGTGAAAGTGGTGCTATAGAAATCCCATGGCAGGTAACAGGAATAAGTTATCATGCTGAATATCTCCCAAGTACTGCGAATCAATATGTTCTAAACTCCAAAACAACTGAAGAGAGTTTAACTTTTGCTACAGCTTCAGCTGCATTCCTTTCTTTACTTTCATTCTTGTTTAGAGAATATACTTATTACATGGTTGGAGGATTGGCTGCTTTAGCAGTTATTTTCATCGTTCTCACAATTTACTTTGCTGTAATTCGCCCTAAGAAGCAGAAGAAAAAGGCAACTAAGAGAAGATATCTTGATAAAATTTCCAAGATACTTACAAGTGTTTTAGCAATGAGAAAAGTAATCATTGTACACCAAGAAACGGGATTACCAATTTACGAATGGGATCTTGGAGGAGAAATAACTGTTGATTCTTCTTTGGTTACAGGATTTCTACAAGCTGTAGCAGGTATGGGAAGTGAGATTAGTGGTGGACAAGCTGGAACAGTAAGAAAATTAGATTATGGACAGTTTGTTGTATCAAGTTCAGCTAAAGATTGCATTTGTGCATATCTGTTTAGTACTTCTGATGTCTCTGTTGATGTAGAAACTGGATTATCGAATTTTGTTGTCTGGTTTGAAAAAAGATTCCAAACAGTACTTCATGACTGGAATGGAATTACAGATGAATTCCAAAAGAACTCACATCAGATTATGGATACATTAAGTGAAGAATTGTTTGTTTGGACTCTTCATCCTTTGTCAATTAATCCAATGAAAGAGAAGGAAGTTCCTAAATTAAGTCCTTTGAGCCAAAGAATCTTTAAGTTTATCAAAGATTACAAAGAAGTAACTATCAGTGTTGCACTAGAATACTTTAATAAGACACCTATTGAAGAAACACTTTCTACTCTTTTCAACTTATCAGATGAACAATTCCTTCTAAGAAAGAGATTGAGATAATCTCTCACATCTATTTTTCCATTTTTTCCATTTTTTCCGTTTTTTCAACAATTTATGTGTTTATAGGTTTTTTTTAAAAAAAGATTAATAAGGAAAACTTCAAAAATACCTTACGAACGGTTGAGTAGATTGAAATGAAACGTCAATTTAAATTTCCAGATAAATGTTTATACTACTCTACTTATGTTTGGGTAGAAGATTTAAAAAGAGGGATTTATAGAGTTGGGATTACAGATTTTGGACAATATGTTCTTGACGATATTATCTCAATTACACTACCTGAAACAGGAATTTTGGTCGAAAAAGATGAAGAAATCGCAACAATTGATTCAATAGAAGACACTCTTGTGATAAATGCTCCAATAAGTGGAATAATAACAGAAATTAATGATATATTAATACAATCTCCTGAGTTATTAAATGAAAGTCCATATAGGGAAGGATGGATTTTAGAAATTGAAATTGAATCAGAAGACGACCTTGATCAATTAATGGATTCCAATGAGGTTCTGGATGCTTTTCATGAGGAAATTGAAGATGAAGATTTTGAAGATGACGAAGAAGAAGAAGAATCTGATAATTTCGATGAAGAATCTGGATATGAATACAGTGATAACTTATCTGATTTCTAAACTGTGTGTTTCACCTCGAAACTCTTAAATAACTCTTTTTTCTTTCTAGTAACACCATAATTTAATTTACTGGGGCGTAACGTACCTTGGAATTTCGATACTAAAAACCAAATGCCTGAAAATCAATAAGTTAGTGGTAACTATTTTTTTAAACTATTATGTTAGGAATGTAGAACAATGAGTAAACTAGAGAAGCATATATTATTACCAACTGAAGCTGTTGAGATTTATAAGACTATTAATAAGGTAAAGAAAATTTCAATTAAGGAAATTGAGAAAACATCAGCTTTGGATAGAGGAAAATTAGAGTATTATCTTGATTTTCTTGTATCTAATAAGTTGATATCTCGTCAGTCATTAGTTAGTCATCGTATATTGCTGACAAAAGAAGGAAAAGAAGCAGTAAAAAAACAACTTATAGAAAGAAGAATTGTTGAGATCCTGAAGAAGAACAAAGATGTTCATTTCGCTAATCTTGCAAACTTAATTGGTTGTGATAAAAAAGAAATGAATGCTGGAATTGGACTTCTAAAGAAAGAAGATTTGATTACAATTGACAAGGGTACAATAATTCTTACTAAAAATGATGTTGAAATAAATGCTGATTTACAAAAGGTGTTAGAAAATCTTTCAAAGAATGAAAAAGTAGATTCAAAAGAATTCGAGCCAATTCTATTAGAAAGAAATCTAGTTGAGTTAGTAGAAGTAAAGGATACAATTCTAGAAATGCTGGTTCCTTATGAAGATATCAAATCGAAAATTAAACAAGCATCTGAAATTAGCAGATTAACTCCTACAATGATACGAAATGGTACCTGGAAGGATTACAAATTAAAAGAATACAATCTCAAAGTCTCTCCACCCGCTTTTTACGGTGGAAGAAAACAACCTTATGCACATTTTCTTGATTGGGTAAAAAGAAAACTTATAGGGCTTGGATTCCATGAAATGAGGGGTCCAATGGTGGAGCTTGAATTCTGGAATTTCGATGCATTATTTCAAGCACAAGATCATTCAGCTAGAGAATGGTCGGATGTCTATAGAGTAGCAAATCCAGCTCAAGGAAGGTTGCCTAAAGAAGATTATGTTTCTTTGGTTCAGAAAGTACATGAAGACGGATATGATACAGGTAGTAAAGGATGGAGGTACCAGTGGTCTCCAGAGAAAAGTGCTAGGTTGGTACTACGTGCTCATGGAACCTCTGTGAGTGCAAGAACATTAGTGAATCTTCCAATACCATCTAAATACTTCAGTATATCTAGATGTTACAGACCTGATACTGTTGATGCAACACATCTAGCAGAGTTCAACCAAGTTGAAGGGATAGTTACTGATCCTTCTATAACTTTCAGGGATTTATTGGGGATTCTTTCAACATTTGCAACAGATGTAGCTGAAACAGAAGATTACATGTTTAAACCCGATTATTATCCATTTACCGAACCTTCAGTAGAACTTAGCGTCAGAGATCCAGATTTAGGTTTTATCGAGTTTGGAGGTGCTGGAATATTCCGTCCAGAAGTAACTAGACCATTTGGTATTGAAACCCCTGTAATTGCTTGGGGATTAGGAATAGATAGGTTATACATGGTTAAGAATAGGATTACAGATATTAGAGAATTATTTAGCCATAAACTGGAATGGCTACGTTCAGCTGGATTAGCTTGAGGTGTATTGAAAATGGTAAGCATAAAAACAAGTTTCACAAAAATGCAAGAAATGTTAGGGAAAAAGGTCACGATAGAAGAGTTAGGTTATCTATTAGCTTTTGCTAAGTCAGAAATTGCTGAGTATGTTGAAGAAGAAGACATGCTTGTTCTGGATATCAAAACTAGCAATCGTCCAGATCTTTGGTGTGCTGAAGGTATGGCAAGAGAGATTAAAGGAATATTGGGAAAAGAGAAAAAAATTCCTACTTATGAAGTTAAATCTAGTAATTATAAAGTAGTTGTCGATCCTAAATTAGCTTCTACACGACCCTATATCGCTTGTGCTGTTGCTAAGAACATCAATCTTACTGATTATCATATTAAGCAGCTAATGCAATTAGCAGAAAAAATAGATCAATCATATGGAAGAAAAAGGAAGAGATCTTCTATTGGTATGTACAATTTATCAATGATAAAAAGTCCAATTCAATATAAGGTAATTGATGAATCTCACGAATTTGTACCTTTAGGCTATGAAGAGAAAATGACATTGCCAGAAATCCTTGAAAAACATGAAAAAGGACAAGAGTTTGGTGATATCGTAAAAGGTTACCGACATTATCCAATACTTTTGTCAGCTGATGGTCTAACCCTTTCTTTACCTCCAGTTATAAATAGTAATGATGTAGGAAGAATTACAGAAAAAACAACTGAATGTTTAATAGAAGTGACAGGAACAAATTATGAAACTGTAAATGTAATTTTAAATATTCTATGTCAAACAATGGTAGACCACGGTTCCCAGATTTATAGTGTTGAGATTGAATATCCTCCAGAAATAAGAGAAGAAAATGATATTAATCCTAATCTGAATATTGAGGAACTTGATATCGATATAGATGTTGTCAATAAATATCTAGGAACTGAAATATCTATGAAAGATGCAACTGAACTCGTGGAAAAAAGGCGATTTAATTGTGTATCTCAAAATAAACCTTTGTTAAGAGTTGCAATTCCTCCATATAGAAAAGACATTCTTCACTGGGTAGATGTTGCAGAAGAAATTGCTATAGCAATGGATTTGAATAAGATAGGGGCAACAAAATGGAAAGTCCTCACTACAGGTAGCTTACTCCCTGAAACAGAAAGTGAAAACATAGTTAGAGATATCTTATTAGGTACAGGTGGAACAGAACTCTTAACATTTACTCTGACAGATCCTGAAATTTTAACTAAAAATGTTAATTTGCAAGATAGAAAGTTAATTAGAATTGAGAATCCAGTGAGTCAAACCTATAGTGTTCTGCGAGATCAAATTTACCCGCTCCTAATCAATGTACTCTCCAAAAATACACATGAAGCTTATCCACAAACAATCTTCGAGGTTGGAGAAATAGCAAAAATAACTGAGAATTCAGTAATTACACAAACTAATGCAGCATTTCTTCATGCAGATGCTGATGCAAGTTTTGAAGATGCTCATAAATGGTTGGATTTCTTATTCAGAATATTACAGACTTCTTATAAAATCGAAAAATCGGACCATCCTTCATTTATAGAAGGACGATGTGGAAAGATAATTGTAAACAAGAAAGAGTGTGGAATTATAGGCGAAATTGCTCCAGAAGTGTTAGAAGAAAACCAAATATGGGTTCCTATCGTTGGTTTTGAGATTGAATTACCTTTGATACCTTCTCTGGTTTGCAAGGTTAAAGAGACTTACTAGTTCTCTGACCTTTTTTTTCGATCTAGAAGTAAAATTTTGTCCCAGATAATATCCATCATCTTCTTGATTGCTTTTGAACTATCAGAAGTTTCGATTATAGGTACTCCTGCTTTGGAAGCTTCTTCTACTAAATATGTTTGAATGTTTCTGATTTCAGGAAATGCTTCAATATATCTATCGGAAGATCTCTTTTCAATTTGAGAACCTCTTGATTTTATTCTTTTAATATGTTCTGATTCATCTTCAAGGCAAAGTAAAATCATAACCACATGGTTTTCGTTCAAAATTTCTGGTTTGAGAATATTTGGAGCTAAATGAACTCCTTCTATTATTGTATTTTCTCTTGAATATAAAGCAGATTGAATTGCAGCTTCAACGCCAACGACAATATGTCTACTCTGTTCCTCATATCCAACTATAGAACGACGCAATATAGGATTTAGATTTTGTTTTAAATATTTATAGGCTTCATAACTGCTGCTATGAATTTCAGGTATCAATTTTGAAGATATTGTTTTTCTTAGAATCTCTCTAATCATATCGGTTCCTATAATATTTGTAATTTCTAATCTATCTGATAGATCTGATGCTAAAGTACTTTTACCAATTCCTGGAACACCAGCTAGAAGAATTATAATAGGTTTGTATTCGTGATCTCCTTCAAAGACTACATATCTTTCTGCTAATCTTTTATCTACTTCTTGAATAGCTGATGTAATAATCTGAACAAGTTTCTTCTTTGTTTGAGTTTCGGTTAAAGTACTTACTTTATCTGCGACTTGGTTAGCAATACCTTGAGCTTGATCAGAACTCATACCTATAGAAAAAAGTGATTCAGCTAGTATCCCTTTTGAGAAATACTCATAGTTATCTGAAGTGGACTTTATACGAAGATATTTTTCAGAGCGGTAATTACTCATTATTTATATGTATTTGTTACATATCTAAAAAGATAACTTTTTTACTCCATGATGCAAAACCTATATAGCGAAATTTAGCTTGTGATACTTAAATGGACAAAGAACCTCATGTTTTCATACAAGGAAGGGCCAAACAATTGATATCTAGAGGTATTCTTGCTAATAAATTAACTTTATTTGGTATCTCCTTCACAGAAGGCTATGAGTTTCTTATAGATGTTTATAATGATATACTAAATTTAAATCAAGAAGTTGTTCCAAAATCGAAAATTGATGAAATTATCTCAACACATTTGTCTAAAGCCTATAATGAAAAATTAGCAGAACAATATTTGAAGATTGAAAAATGGAGAGATTCTAGAATCCCAATCTGGATATTGATAGCGGGGGCAATAGGTGCTGGAAAAAGTACTTTATCAAGGAAAATAGCAGGTGATCTTGGAATTCAGCATGTTATAGGAACTGATGTTGTAGCAGATATATTGAGAAGAATTCTTTCTAAAGATATTGTCCCAGAACTCCATTCAAAGTCATATCAAGCCTATAAAAGCTTAAGACCTATTTATAGTAGCAGATTTGATGAAGTTATACTCGGTTTTGAAAACCATTCTAAATATGTGAATTTAGGAGTGGACGCAGTATTGTCCCGAGCTGAAAAGGAAAATGTTTCTATTGTTATTGAAGGTGAGCATCTTCTACCTGCGTTTTTTGATGAAGCATTATTATCAAAACCAAATGTAATTTATATCACAATATGTGTGCCTGATCCTGATTTACACAGAGAAAATTTAAGTTCACAATACACGAAAGAAAAAGAAGAATTATTATCTAATTTTGATAATATTAGGAAAATCCAAGAACATTTAGTAAATGAGACATTAATTAGAAAATTACCTCTTGTTGAATCAAGAAAAGGAGAGAATACTACCAATATAGTGAGAAAATTAGTGGTTGATAGAATAGTTTCATTAATTTCCTCTCAATAGCAATTCTTTAAAGTTATATTACTTATTTTGAATTGCCGATGATGTAGTTGCAACGACCTGATACTTGATGATCGACTTTTTGCTGAGGCAATACATGTGATTGAAATGACCACTACAACACAATATTGTTACATTCATAAAGGACATATAGCAACCAAACATTGTGATAGATGTGGTTATCCTATTTGTGATGATTGCGCTAGTACTTATTGGCACACTAATGCTATTTCAGCAATGTTCCAACCTCAAAAAAGAGAAGAGCAAGAATTATTTTTATGTAAGAGTTGCTTAAAAACTACACGTATTCGTAATGGATTAATTACTGGTTTCATGTTAATACTTATATTAGGAATGATTGCTTTTTTTATCTTCTCAGCAGCAACTTAAAGAAAAATATTAATTACTTAAGTTATTTTTACTCGTCTTAATCACTATTATTTTCGCTTTCTTCAGAATTTTCTCTTCCAGAATCATCTGTTGTCTCATCTTCGATAATTTCTATCTCTTTAATTAAATCAGCATCACAAATAGGGCATACTGTTAAATCACTGGATATGATAGAACCACATGAAAAGCATGTAATTGGAAAAACCTCCTCCTCCCAATCAAATGTATAAGGTTTTTTTCCCCAAGTTTCATTTTTCCATTTATCCATATCAATCTCTCCATCTTCAGTAAGGAACCTTTTCAGATTAATCTTATCCGTTTTTACTAATTTTTTCATTACCATTCTATTATAAAAGAAAATTAACAGAGGAAAAAATAGTATGTGGGATATCAATATCGTAAGAAAGACATAACTTAATGAGACTTCAGTGATATTTACAATAGCTGGAAGAATGATAGCAGTTGCAAGAGAAGAGATAGCAAATGTAATTAATTCAAGGAATAAAAAACTAATAATTGAAAATCCAGCAATTTCTAAAAGGTCAATAAAAATTTGTTTAACTACCTCGTTTTTTTTCAGATTTTTAGTGTCAAGTTTTATATATTCAATATAAGTTTTGAATAAAGATGGTTTTGTCTTAGTTATTAAAGAAGTAAAGGTAATTGTTATTGCTAAAGAAGCGAAAAAAAGAACTATACTCAGCCACCAATTAAAAACCAAATATCTCAAACCAATTACAAGAGCACTTAGATGTCCGAGTAAATTTATGTCTGCAAGTCTTAAAGCAGGATATATCTTTCCTGAAGATACATAGATGAATAATAAAAAATATAAAAAAATGAAATTCAAAGAAATTATACTTCCTAATCCCTGATTTCGGTTTTTAATAGACGATTCTGGTTTACTCCACGGATATAAAGGTTGAATGAGATTAGACATTGATATTAGATACATCGCTTCTAATATTAAACATTATTATATTTAGTTTAGAAAAAAGAACTTTTAAACCAATCTTCTAAACTTGAGATACTGATGATCTCTCTAGGAATCGAAAGTTCTGCAGATAAGCTAGGTGTTGGTATAATCGATAGTGATGGCAAAATCCTGTCAAACATACGAATGACCTATAAACCTCCTTTTGGTAGTGGAATACATCCTAGAGAAGCTTCTGAATTTCATAGTATAAACATGCCTAAGGTAATTAATAGAGCATTTCAAGAATCTGGTGTTCAACCTGATGATATAGACTTAATTTCATTTACGAAAGGTCCAGGTTTAGGCCCATGTTTGAGAATAGGTGTTATCGCTGCTAGGACTCTTGCTTTAGCTTTAAATAAACCCATTATGCCAGTTAATCATCCAATAGCCCATGTTGAAATTGGACGTTTAGAAGGTCAATTGGCAGATCCTGTCGTGCTTTATGTATCTGGTGGTAATACTCAGGTTATTGCATACTCTGAAGGCCGATATCGCGTTTTTGGAGAAACACTTGATATTCCTGTAGGAAACTGCTTGGATGTTTTTGGTAGGAATGCGGGATTAAGCGATAAGGAACAACCAATGGGTAAAGTAATAGAAGATGAAGCTCTTAGAGGTTCTAATTATATCAATATTCCTTATGTTATAAAAGGGATGGATGTTTCATTTTCTGGTATTTTAACTCACATTACAAAGTTATTTCAATCAAAGAAATATGAATTACCTGATTTAGCATATAGTCTTCAAGAGACAGTTTTCTCAATGCTAGTTGAGGTTACAGAACGCGCTTTAGCTCATACAAGAAAAAAGGAAATTCTTGTATGTGGTGGTGTAGCTGCAAATACTCGTCTTAAAGAAATGCTCTCTGAAATGGCAATATCTCATAATGCTACTTTCAAAGGTCTAGATGCAAATTTAGCTCTAGATAATGGTGTTATGATTGCTTGGCTCGGTATATTGATGTATAATTCAGGTATAAGAGCTAAAATGGTAGATACTGTCGTGGATCAGCATTTTAGACCTGAAGAAGTGACAGTCACTTGGAGATAATTTGGTGAAATCTATGTCTCTTGCAATAGTATTTGATTTTTCTAAGAAAAATTTCTATAGTCTTACACCCCTTATCGCTACAATTGATGCAGATATTAATCTAAATGATGTAGTTGTGATATTAGAAGAAAATATAGATCATATTGTATTAAAGTCTCTCTTAAAAAAATATGACCGTTTAGTTGTAGGATTTTCTTTTCGAACAGCTCAACTACCTGAAATTTATGATAGAATGGCAAAGATTTACAAAGCACTTCTTCCTTCAGAATTAAATCGGATCATATTTATTGCGGGAGGAAGTCATGCATCAGGAAGTCCTCAAACAACTTTAAAGACCGGATTTGATTTTGCTTTTATTGGAGAAGCTGAATACTCATTATCTCTTTTCCTTGAAAAATTAATTTTAGAAGATGATGAATATAAAACTCCAGGGATGGCATATCTTGAAGGTAAAGATCAGGTTAATATAACAACTAAACCTGAACCTATTAATCTTGATGATTATCCCTTTATGTCACAAACAAGAGGTCTGTTTCCTCCTTTAGAAATATCAAGGGGATGTGCATTTGGTTGTACATTTTGCCAAGTGCCAACCTTATTTGAACATCGAACTAGACACAGGTCACCTGAAATAATTCTTAATACAATTAAATGGATGGCAAAAAGGAAACTTAATGATATACGTTTCATAACTCCTAATTCATTTGGATATATGTCGTCAAAACCACATGAAGTTAATCATGAAGCAATAGTAAAGTTACTATCATCTATACGTACAATTGAAGGGATACGAAGTGTTTATTTTGGAACATTTCCTGGTGAAGTTCGTCCAGAAACTGTATCTTTAGAACTCATGAAAGATATTAAACCATTTCTCTCAAATTCACGAATATCAATAGGATTGCAATCTGGAAGTAATGATGTATTGCGAGAAATTCATAGAGGACATACAGTAGAAGAAGGTATTGAAGCAATTAATGTTCTATTAGAAACAGGTTTTATACCAATAGTAGATATCATTATAGGACTTCCTAAAGCTACAAAGGAAGATGAATTAAAGACTATCAAAGTTATTAAAGAATTGACAAAAAAAGAAACTGTGATTCGAGCTCATGTTTTTATGCCATTGCCTGGCACAAAACTTGAAAGTACTCCTTTCAAACCTGTTTATCCATCAATAAGGAAAATATTGGGAAAATTAAGTTCTCAAGGAAAAATTGAAGGTAACTGGTCGAATCAAGAAATCTATGCTAAGACAGCTTGGGAAACAGGACAGAAATTATTAAAATATCCTGCTATCACGAGATAAGATAATCGTTAATAATTTGATTTTCCTTTAAATGTCTAGCCCTAGCTTCTACTTTTGCTGCTCTTCTAAAAATACTATTAGCTTGTTGCATACTAGATAAATATCCTTCTTGAAATGAAAAGAAAAATTCCTTTTCACAATATGTGTGGGTGCTTGTAAAACATTTTTTCATTAATAATATGTCCACAGCTTTATCTTCAATTGCCTGTGAAAATTTTCCTAATCCAAAATCAATGAAATGTAATTTCTCCTTTTTTTTAATCATATTGCTTGTAGTTAGATCCCCATGAATGATATTATTTGTGTGTAGAATCCCAACATTTTCACCAATTAACTTAACAAACTGCTTCTGTTTCTCTAAGTCAGATGTTTCGTTCAACCATTCTTTTACGCTAATTCCATCAATGTCTTCCATTACTATACTTGTATTTTCAAGATCGATTTCGAAAATTGTTGGAGTATGTACTCCTAATTTCTTAGCTGCTATCATTAATCTTGATTCTGTAATTGTTCTACTGGTTCTAAGTTCCAAATCGATTTCATCTATTCTGTATTTTTTTGGAGATCTTATTTTTTTAATTACATTGTATCCAAACCATCTCTCTTTATAGAGAAAAGCTTCCGCTCCCCAAATATCATGATTGTCAGAATATTGAGACTTTGAGTTATACTTTTTCATTCTTTAGCCTTTCAAGATTTTCAAGAGCGATGATAATTTCATCGCTTATTGGTTTTTCGAGTATGTTATCTCCAAGTCTTAATATTCCTTTTTCATTAGTAACAGAACCTATTAATGAACCTGGAATTTGATATTCTTTAAGGAAATTAAGAAAATCATTGGTTTTATTCTTAGCTACAGAAAATATAATTAAACCCGAGGATATAATCCTAAAAGGATCAAAGCTCAACCAGTCTGAGAGTTTTTTCATTATTGGATTGATAGAAGGTTCTTGAAAAAGCTGAATTCCAACATCTCTATTATATAATATCTCGCTTAATGCACCATATAATCCCCCTTCTGTAGCATCATGAATAAGGGAAGGGCGAAATTTTTTATTAATAATATTGGCAATGTCCCCTAAACTTAATCTTTTGCCAATTAAAATTCCATTTTCTAGTTCTGCTGGATCTAAAATCTTTTGAATGTATCCGTCAGCTTCAGATATTAGAATACCTATACCTTCAGCACCAATTTCACCCACTATTATAATTGACTCACCTTCAGATAATTCATTAGTAACATAGAAATCTTCTGGAACAAAACCAATCATATGTCCTGAAATAATAATATCTCTAACTGATTTAGAAATTTCTGTGTGCCCTCCTAATAAACTTATACCTAAGTCATGACATTGTTGATGGATTTGATTTTGTATTTCTTTAATTTCTTCAAACTTTGTTTTGGGAGGAACAATAATAGTCGCTAAAAAACCATAAGGAAGCGCTCCACTACATACTACGTCATTTGCATTTACAATAACTGCATATCTTCCAGGTTCTGAGGTTGGAAAGGTAACTGGATCAGATTTCACGATAAGATATGTTTCTGAAGTGGTATTGTAAAATTCCTGAGCTTTCTTTCGAGCTGCAGAGATATCTAAGGTAGCAACATCTAACCCAACTTCTCCTGATTTTATAACTCCTTCATTTTTAGAACCTTTTTTACTTAAGATTTCGTGAAGAAGCTCAATATCTAGTTTACCTTCGTCCATTACAATTAGTAAAGAAGATAGATTTCTAAAGTTTTCTCAATGATGTGATATTTCTAAAATCCCATAGTATTTAGAATGTGTTTAATGATTTTGAATTTATAGCCTACATTTATTACGTCATTCACATTTGTTGTCATCCCAACAAGGATTTTTCCATCAGCACTCTCTTCAACTATAATTTGAACCACTTCAGCATTCAAAGCTTTTATTTCGTCATCTGAATTGATCATTTCATAAATTACTCTTGGAAATTGAGTTATTGTTTCTAAAACGTAAATTATTTTTCTTTCCTCTAAATTACCAGCATATAATTCTCCTATTGCTCCATCAATTTTAGTATAGATGTATGCTGCAGCTGCTGGAGATTCACAACCTCTTATAGAAGAAAATAATAAAGATGTGATAGCTCTTTTATTAGCTTCATCAAGTATTTCTTGTGTCATCTCACTAGCTTGGATTTTTGGCACTGATTCGAACGGACGACTTTCTTCAAATACTTCAACTTTTGATTCAGCTTTTGATAGTTTGGTCTCTTCTTCTGAAATTTCTAGAGTGAGCGGTTCTAGTTCTATTCTTTCGATTCCTAATCGAGAATAAATCTTATCAATTTGATTCTGGAATTGATTTATATTTTGGTCATATGAATATCCGCAGGTTTTGACAAGCAAATCTTCATTTTGCCGAGTTGTTAGATTCCTTAAAATTTCTTGACTTAATACTTTTACATAATTTAATATAACAGGACGTATTTCAGCAGCTATATTTTCTACTCTTGATACAAAGAGAAGAGTCAAATCAATAAAAGTAATATATGTGGCTCTAAATTTACCTCTGAAAATTGTTATCTCGTTATAACGTCTAACCCACTGATAGAATTCAATAGGATGGATAAAATAACTGTGAATTTCAGCCTTTTCAACCTCATTTTTAGCATTTTCTAATTCAAAAATATTATTCCCTTTTAAATCATAGATTATAACAGCTACCAACGGATTGATGTTAGTTCTAGGAAAAGGCATTTGACCTCAACTAGTATTTATTATATTAGTATTTGCTAATAAAGATATCTCAACTGTCCATTAAAATCATAAATCATATTCAAGTGTTTCTACATTTGCATTAATAGTAAGGAAATATTTTTAGGGCTTTATGAAGTAAATATTTTTGAGGATAGCAATGAATACTAAAGAACCTTCTAAAGAATCTCCTTCAACCAAAATTACTTCAAGAAAAAGAAAACCCTCACAAAAGGATATTTTTGTTGAGATGGAAGAAGTTGCATATGAAACTTTGAATATCTCAAAGAGAAAACTTAAATCAGGTCAATATCTAAGAGAATTTCTTAATCAAACATCATCTCCTGATGAGGTGCAAGAAGCTATAAGAGTTACAATTGATGCACTATTGGATAGCATATCTGGTGATTTACATTCGTTATCAGCTGCTTCATTAGTACCACATCCAGAAAGTGATGATAAGAGAGCTATAATACGAGGTCCATTAAGTAAGGAAGTTGTAATAAAGATTCTTGAAATTTTCCAAAAATATCCTCCTGTTATTAACGATTTGCTTGGGTCTGATGAAGAAGTTAAGGTATTAGATACTGGAATTGGTTATGTTGTACTTGAAAATTGCCAAAAAGACAACTACCTAATAGGTATCACACAAAATCAGGAAGATGTTGATGAATTATCTAGAAGATTAAAACATGTTCAAAATGTTGTAACAAAGAACACTTTGCTATTAGACGAGCTTTAAATCATGCGTTTATAATTGTGTCTCACAATGTGGGCATTTTGAACTTTCATTTGTAATTTCTTTATAACAATTCCAACATACTTTTTTTCCCTTTGAATCCTCTCGATAATTTTCGATGAAATTTATTATTATCTGAACAAAATTACTCACATTATCTCGTAGCTTAATTTGTCTTCCTGAAGATAATTGCGTAAATATCAAGAACAAAACAAAAACTCCTCCTCCAATTGAAATCAACACTATTCCTCCAACTCTGAGTGCGGTTTGAGCTTCTGAAGATATGGTCTCTTGAATTGCTAACAATACAGCTAACGGAATAATTGAGATTGCAACAATTATCAAAATTATCCATAAACTGTATTTGAGACCAAATATCTGCTTATTTGACCAATTATAAACTCCATTTAGATAATTCAATTTTGAATTATATGCATTAATTTCCAAGAAATTTTCTCTATCCGTATCTCTAATTTCTATATTTATTTTTTTACTACCCATTTTCTTGACAAATGTAAATTTTGTATTGTCTATTGTGTTTACTTCAATCTCTTCATGTTTTAAGTTGTTTTCTAAAAACTGAAATAAAGAAAAAGTGTCTTTCACACTGCTACGGATTTCTTTGGTAATAATTACTCTTTTAGTCTGATTTTTATTCCAAATTGTTCTCGTCCCCATAACCTTTAATCAATTCTAAGGTGGTCATAAGTTCATTAGAAAGATGATTTCAGAAATTCTCCAATCATTGTTTTTACAAGTTTCATTCTTTTAGATATAATAGGTATTTCTTCTCGATTTTTCGTTATACTAACTAACATTCCACCTTCTGTTTCTTCTAATATAACAACACCATCACCTGCATCGAGAGTCTTATCATCTCCCGGTGCTTCAAGAGTTTGTTTTACAACTTCAGGATATTTAGAAAGTATTCCTAAGACAAATTCTGCATGTTTTTCAGACATACCATGAGTAATAGTTTCTAAAGCTCCTTTGTCTCCTGTGAAAACAAAACAAACACCAGTTTTTGAAGATAATCCCTTTATTACTGAAGATAGAACACGTTCTATTGAGGTTCGTTTTGTATCTTCAAGAAGTTGCTGAGTAAGTTCAACTTTTTTATTATTTTCAATAAAAGTTGTATGTGGACCTTTCTTTTGTCCAATATGCTCAAGTAGGTCCTCAACTCCACCAGAATCTGAACTACCTACAGGTTGTGTTGTAGTAGTTGGAGAGTACGAGGAAACTGCTTCAGATTGTGTAGGAGGATATGTGGATTCTGAAGTGATTGTTTCAGTTTTTTGTGTAGAAGTAGGCTGTTCAACCTTTGGAGTTATTGGCTCAGATTCTACAACTTTTGGTTTCTTAGCTGGAAAATAGTCATATTTGATCTGACTTGCAGCTCTTTCAGAAATCAAACTGCCTAATCGTTTAATTAAAGCTGTCTGTGATCTCGGTTCCATTTTATCAATAGTACCATAATCTTTAAGTTGTTCGTGAAGCTTATTTTTTATGATTTGAATAATTCGTCCAGCTAAATTTTCTTCAGTATCAGGAAGAAACATACATGCAAGTACGATATTATAGTACAAATGATAATCCACTCGGAAAACTTCATTAATTAAGGAGATGGATTGTGATTTTTTCAACTCTTCCCTAGTTTTTGTACTTGTATCAATGATTTGAAATACTGTAGAAAAAGCTGTTTTAGTGTTAATAACTTTATCAAAAACCATATCTTCATCTAATGTAAATAAACTAAATCCTACAAATTTATTCCAATCCAAGTCAAAGTCACTCATTTTTGATTCCTCACATTGTTATGTGAGTTTTCTTATAATCACTACTAACCAGCATTTATAATACTATATGAATTTATTGTGATATTCACATTAAATTATTTCTCTTTTTTCTTCCTTACTTGACGCAATCGTCGTTTTTCCCATTTTTTCCATTTCTTGACATTTTTAGTAGATTCATTACCAAATACAACTGCTGAATATGACCTTCCAGCTGTTTCTCCCAATTCTCGTACTTTGAAACCTTCTTCTTGTTCACGTTGCTTAGTATCTGCAAGCATTTGTTCAATAATATTTTGCCTTCTCTGAACAGCTTCCTCATCAAGACCTTCAATCTTTTCCGAGGCTTCCACTTTAGTTTCAGGAACAACTTCCTCTATTACAGCTTCTTCAGCTAATGGCTCTTCTGTCACCGCATCAATAGTTTCATCTAAACCAGATTCTCCAATAACTTCTTCCATTTCTGTTGTTATTTCTAAATCTGCTTTTTCTACAACCGATCTTGAAGAATCTTCTGTTACTTCTGTAGTCTTAATAATTATTTCATCTTTGGTTATTGGAACACTTGTAGCTTCTTCAACAAAAACCATATTATGAATATCCTTTGGAATGTTTTCCGGCTGAATCAAAATTTCTTGATTAATTATTGGTTCCTTAACGATTGGTTCTGATAAATCTACAGCTTCAAATTCACCTATATCTTGATCTAAAGCTTCTTGAGTAACTTTTTGTTCTGGAACCTCAGAAGGTTCAGTTTCTGCAATAATACTTTCTTCAACTTCTAGTTCTTTACTTTCAACAGGTAGTGGAATGTGCTCTTTTTCTATAATCTCTTGAATCTCTTCTTTATCTCTTGAATCAATCTCTCCCACCTCTTCTCCAGAAACAGCTTTGGCAAGACCAATTGTGACTTCTTGAAGTTCTTTGTCAAGTTGGATTGCATCTTCATCTGGTTCTTCTAGAACTTCCTCTACGATTTCAACATCTGGTTCTTCTAGAACTTCCTCTTCGATTTCAACATCTGGTTCTTCTAGAACTTCCTCTTCGATTTCAACATCTGGTTCTTCTAGAACCTCTTCTTCGATTTCAACATCTGGTTCTTCTAGAACCTCTTCTTCGATTTCAACATCTGGTTCTTCTAGAACTTCCTCTACTACCTCAGATTCTATAGGTGCTTTTAAAATAGCTTCTGGAGAGATTACATTATCTAATTGAACCCTTTCCTTAGCTAAATCGTATAGATATTGGGCAAATCGAATTATGTTTTTTTTGTCCCAATCAAGCATTTCCATTGAATCTTCTTTTTCATTCATGTAGTAACCACTTTAGGGGCATTGAGCTAAAATCTCAATTCTTACTACTTTTAATGTTTTATTAACTTTTCTTAAGTTTCCATCAAGCAATATTTTGGATTGTAAGAGAACAAGAGTTGAGAAAATATAATATTACAAATCTTGAGTCGTAATAACACTACTGCTAAACTAAAATTTAAGAACTCAAATTCATAATAATCTACTATGAGTGATTCACTCAAACCTCTACTAATACAGCTGGTAAGTTCTTTTTCTTATTACCTTATAGATGAAGCTCGAAGAGAGATAGGAAAAGATGTTCTAGAAGTACAAATACAAGATATCGAATATGTAAAAACCGGAGGAAGATTTGGTGATGTGTATGTTATCGATGTAATGTATACTTCATTTTATGACACACATAAAACAAAATTAGCTATTAAATTTATGGAGAGTCCTACTGAGGCAATCACGGAAATTAAAAATTCCTCATTTTTAGAAAAAAAATTTTCCACCCGTTCAGTGGTAAAAATACCAAGATATGTTTATGTCAGTTTAAAATCACCTACTTTTATTGCTTATGAAGGTGTTTCTGGGATTAACTATGAGGATGCTTATAATATTAGAGATAAAAGCTTCTGGGCAGGCTATGTACTATCAATAATACATGAAGGAAAGCCTCGACCAGCAATTACAGATATTTATGAGGAACTCTATAGACGTTTAGTTCTTTCAGTATATGGTGGAGAAGAAATAGAACAGAAAATAATGGATCGATCAAAACGCTTGCTTGAGATGATAGCAGTTTCAAAGGGGGGTAGTGATGCTTTTGGTGATTTTCATCAGAGTAACCTTATGGTAAGAACATCTCCTCAGAATGAAGTTCTAGGAATCGCTTTAATAGATCCTACTTTTTGGATGCAAGGAGCATTTGACCGTTTTGAAGATATAGGAACTTTTTTTGGAAGACAAGCTTTCTTAGAATATAGATCTGCAAAAAAACTAGACGCAATCATTGATGATATCAAGGATTTCATTCAAGGATATAATGTTCATTTAAAAGAAGTCAACTCTACACCTTTAGAGGAATTATATCCTAAAGGATATCCACTTGATTTCTTTATAGCAATCTGGGCAATGATGGACATTCTAGACAAAACAACTACCCAAAATGTTTCTCTAAATCATTCAGACATTCTTCTACTTAAAGAATTAGCTGTTCTCTTACTAACTGAACAACCTATTAGTAAAGAAATAAATAATTTTATATGATTCTTCTGCAAAAAGTATTTTAAAGGTGGATTGAAAAGGAGAATTGAGATGACTAACTCTAACCAAGAGATACTAATCTCCGCCTATGTATTAGCAAAGATTCTTGCAGTTGACTCTTTAGACCATTCGAAGGAATCTGCAGGATTATTACTTGGATATGTTGAGGAAGATAGTAAAACTTTAGTCATAACTGATTTTGATACAGGAAAGCAACAACAAACTTCTACCTATGTTGTACTGGATGATGAAGCTTTAGTTCAAATTGCTACAGAACTTCAGAAGCGAGATAAGAAAGAAACAATTGTTGGATGGGCACATACTCATCCTTCTTATGGTTGTTTTCTGTCTGGAACCGATAAAAGCACACAAAGAACTTATCAGAGTCTTTTTTCTCAAGCTGTAGCTCTTGTAATAGACCCCTCAAAATATTACAATACATTTGATCAGAAAGATTTAGAGATCAAGTTTTTTAGAATGATAGACGATTTAGATTACAAAGCAATTCCATTTGATATCTATTACGATGATGTAACTACTCATTTGGCTAATTTAGTAGAATTCGACATCAAATGGGAACTACCGAAACTGTCTCAAGCAGAAGTTCAAATCCTTCATCAGAAAATACAATCAATCAAACCTTCTGCAATGCTCGAAGGCGATAAACAGTTGTTACATGGTTTTGTAGAAGTTTTAAGTTCTTCAAACGAGCAATTTGTTTCTAGTAATGAAGGAAAAGAAACTTTAGAAGCTATTGATACAAAATTAAATCATATTGTTAGAGATATAAATTATATTTATAGTGAGGAAACAACAAATTTCTATGCAGTATTAAATGTAATAGCAGTAATAATTATTGCAATTTCATGGTTAATTGCAGTTTTCATAGCATGATATTTGCATTGAAAAAGCAAAGGTAGAAGAGTTTTTTTAAGGAAAAAAACAAGCTCACTTGATGCCTAAGATTCAAATAATACCCGTTCCCTCATCTAAAATAATTGAACTGAAAGATGATTTGATTTCAATACTTATAGGAAGCTTACAAAAAAATGAACTAAAATTATTGGATGATGATGTTCTTGTTATTGCTAGTAAAGTTGTAGCAGTTGCAGAAGGAAACATACTATCTTACTCATCAGTTAATCCTACAAGTAAAGCTATAGAATTAGCTGATAAAGCCAAAATAGATCCTGAATTTGCACAAATTATTCTTGAAGAATCCCATGGTAACTTTACAGGATTTGTTCCTGGTGCCATTACAACTATCAACGAATATGGTCTTTTAGCTAATGCTGGAGCTGATCAATCTAATGCAGGGGAAAAAAAAGTAATCCTTTTACCTAAAAACTGCAAGAAATCAGCTGAAGAAATGCATAAACAAATTCTGGAAAAAACAGGTTCATATGTTGGTGTAATTATTGCGGATTCAAGAACAACTCCTTTGAGACTTGGAACTGTTGGATCTGCTTTAGCAACTTTTGGTTTTGTGTCTCTCTTGGATGAAAGAGGGCATGATGACTTGTTTGGCAGAAAAATGCATATTACTGTTCGAGCTTTAGCTGATCAACTCGCGACTGCAGCTGAAATTGTAATGGGTGAAACAAATGAGCAAATTCCCTTTGTTATAATAAGGGATTATCCTATCCGAAGAATACCATCAGATAAAGAAATAGACCTAAATAAGCAAATTACTGCTGAGCAATGTATGTTCATAGGTCCTTTCTTAAGAAAAAAGGTGATTTCAAATGATTAAAGGATATTTGGGTTCATTAGAAGTCGGTGATACACTTCCTACAAGAATAGTTGGTGTTGTAAACCTATCTTCAGCATCATTTTTCAAAGGTTCAATTGCTATATCAGATACTGATGTAGGAAAGAAAGTCACTGAAATAATTCAAGAAGGAGTAGATTGTTTAGATATAGGAGCACAATCAACTAGACCCATCCAAATATATGGCGGAGAAGGACGAATTGATAAAATACAGGAACGAGAAATTGTGGATTCAGCGCTTAAAGTAAGTTTAGATATCTTAAGTAGCTATGATAAAATTGAGGTTTCTGTTGATACTCAAAGAAAAAATGTTGCAGAAAGTGCATTAAATATGGGTATCAAAATTATAAATGATATTTCTGGTTTTAAAAAAGAACGAGATATCGCAAAGATAATAGCTGATTTTGATGCTTCTGCTGTAATAATGGCTGCTAAAAATGAACCTGGAGATGTCTATACAATAGAAGATATCTTGTCTGAGTTAAGGAAGAGTATTGATATCGGTTTAGATTCCGGAATTAGAGGCAGTAATATTGTTATAGATCCTGGAATAGGAAGTTGGGAAGCAAGAGATTTTCAACATGATTATAAAATAATCAAAAATTTAGAAGAATTTAGAAAACTGCAAAAACCGATTTATGTTGGGATAAGTAGGAAAACATCAATAGGTAAAGCATTGAATGATGCTCCACCTGACCAAAGGTTGTTCGGATCTATTGGAGCTACAATTGTTGCTCTTGTAAATGGAGCACATGTTGTTAGAACACATGATGTTAAACCTACTTTAGAAGCTATTAGAGTAGCAGAAGTAATCTTAAATTGCTGATTAGACTCTAATTCTTTTCTTGAAATGATACTCCTTTATCAATTTCTACAATTTTAACAGGGAGTTTGAGTTTCTGGTTTAATTTTTTTGCAACATTTTTTGTATTGTCTTTTGTCATAATCACCACACATCCTCCTAATCCTGCTCCTGTTAATTTTGCACCAAGAGCACCAAATGTCAAACTCTCATTAACAATTTTATCAAGTATAGGTAAAGAAACTTGTATATTATCCCTTAATGAATTGTGTTGTTTAGTTAACAATTCTCCAAGTTTTTCAAGATTCATTTGATCCTTCATTAATTCTGATTCAGCTTCTTCTGTATATTCTTTAATAGATATTACACCATTAAGAATTTTGAAATCTGCATCTTTTAATCTATTTTGTTTGTTTTTTAAAATATCTAAGGATAACTCTGTTAATTTTAACTGTGTTTCTTTTTCGAAATTTGTTATAATTCTTTTAATTCGATTTACTTTATTCCCATGAACGTCACTAGTGAGCTTTGGAGTTTGACTATCGACAACAATTAAGTCGATGTTAGGTTTATTTAATTCAACTACTTCTGGAGGATTACTACCTGAAAGACTGATGATGCCTCCAAAAGAACAAGCATATTGGTCCATTCTCCCACACGGTACTCCAAGAATATTGTGTTCAGCATCATATGCAAGCTCAGCTACTTGTTTTTTTGATAAATTAAGTTTAAGTAAACCGCTTAGATTTTTTACCCATGCTACAAGTAGTGCAGCTGAACTAGATAGACCGCTAGCTATTGGAATTTTACTTTCGATGATTATTTCTAATGCTGGAATTGCTAAATCTGGGAAGTTATTTTTCAATGCTAACATACCAGCTTCAAGATAAGATTCTAAGCTTCCTTTTTTACTATATAATTCCGTAAGAGTATTTGAAATTGAGGTTTTTCTTTTTAAATCTCTACTTTCTACTAGAATGTTTTCTTGGTATGAAAATTCTGATAAGATGTTCAATCTCAGATTGATTGCAGCAGGTATGACTCTTAGATTAAGATAATCTTGATGTTCTCCATAAAGACAAACTCTAGCTGGTGATGATACATGAAACATTATTTTCATCAAAATTTTATTTAATCAGCTTAATAATTTTTATCGTCTATTAGAAAGAAGTGGCTTTAAATCTAAATTTCGTTTTTCCGACGTAACAAAGTATATAAAGAAAATTTTACAATTAGAACTGGGGATACTTTGTCAGAAAACCTATTAGATCGGGTCTTTAAAATTTCTAAATATATCAAAGATGACGAATTTGATGTACAAAATCAAGAATTTAGAAGAGACCCCTGGACTATGGAACCTCTCCCCGAATTATATGTTTCATCTGAAAACTTAAACAGCCAAATAGCTAATCTGATTAAGATTGTTAGTTCAGGAAATTCCATTAACTCAATTAGTGGAGATATAAAATCAGGAAAATCATATCTTATGTATCTTCTAAAGGAAGGAATGCAGGAATCTCTCTGGAAATATACAGAATTTGATAAAATCCATGTAATTCTTTTTAATGACGAAGATTTCAAAGAATATCTTTTTACTAAATATGTTCAAAAGATATCTGAAAAAGTTTTGAATAAATTCTTCACAACAAAAGAGCTTAATATGTTTGAATTACAAAACTATGTTAAAAACACTAATTCTCTCATAGTGGTACTGTTAGATGATTTTAAAGGTGATAAACTTCGTGATATCTCAAGTGACACTGCTAAAATTCATAAGTCATTAAAAGGGAATTTTTCAGCTATCATATCCGTAAATGAAAATAATATGCAATTAAGTCGAACAGGATTAATGGAGAAAGGATGGTCTGATTTTACATATCGTATAAAAATCCCTGCTTTGAAACTTGTTGAAGCAAAAGAGCTTATTCGCTCAAGAATGTGTTATGCTCTCAATAAAGCCTCTTTCAGAGTAAATGAAGTATTTTCTGAGAATGCAATTCAACGTGCATGGAGTACTGCTGTAGGAAATCCTTGGATTTTTATTTCTATACTTTCTAATGCTTATACTTATACGCTAAAAAAAGGTTCTAAAACTGTAAGTGAAGAAGATGTTTCTGAAGTGTT
>Ga0315554_1000078_pt1 | contig 47605 bp, 46 predicted proteins | sample SalMarSW160370MG_FD_202114 | JGI IMG/M metagenome (GOLD analysis project Ga0315554, IMG submission 202114) | Salt marsh sediment microbial communities from the Plum Island Ecosystem LTER, Massachusetts, United States - Salt Marsh Sediment SW1603-70 ...
GGGAATTTAAGAATAAAGAGGGGCTAACGCCCCTCTTAAACTCCCTGCTAATGGATTCTCAGTAAAACCCCAACCCCCATAACGAGGCACCTTTCAAGGTGCGAACGACCCCTGCTAAGGAACTACCCCCGCACCGTTTTGGGGAGCAGTATAAAATCCCTCTCAATCTCTCTTTAACAAAGGGAGAAGAAATACGTGTGTCCCCCTTGGTTTTTATCACTCGTAAGGAAAAGCTTAACAAAACCAGGCGAAGGTTATTAACATCAGTGTCACCAATCTACCTGAACTGGCTCAGAATGCTTGACGACAACCCGAATGAGGTTGTAAATTCAAATTGTACCCAGGGTCGAAAACCAGTCAGAGCAAGGGAGGAAGCTATGCCCACACTGATACTAGGCAAGAATGAAGTGCGAGGACTGCTCAGAATGTCCGAAGTCATTGAGGCAGTAGAAGAGGCTTTCCGGGTCTGGATTCAGGGTAAGGGCACGATGCCACCCAAAGCGTACCTGGTCGTCGAGCGAGGCGATTTCAGAGCTATGCCCGCCCACCTACCGGGAGTCGCCGGACTGAAATGGGTCAACGTGCATCCAGCGAACCCGTCCCGTGGACTACCAACCGTAATGGCCGTCTGGATTCACAACGACCCGGAAACAGGGTACCCCTTAGCCGTGATGGACGCCACCGAGACTACCGCTTATCGCACCGGTGCGGCCGCTGCCATCGCCTCCAAATACCTCGCCCGGCAGGACTCGCATACCCTGGGCATAATCGGGGCCGGTCGTCAGGCCTACACGCAGATACAGGCCCATGCAGAACTGTTTGAGCTCCACAGAATAAACGTGTTCGACCTCTCCGAGACCGCCGCGGAGAAACTCGTGCAGTATTTTCCAGAATATTCCCCAAGAAAATGCACCCTTGAGGAAGCCGCCGCCTCCGACATCGTTTGCACGGTGACACCGTCACGGAAACCGTTGTTGAAGAAAGAATGGGTCCGGCCCGGCACTCATATCAATGCGGTCGGGGCAGATGCAGAGGGAAAAGAAGAACTGGAGCCATCAATACTGAAAGAAGCGACGGTGGTCGTCGATGACATCAGGCAGGCCGCCGCAGCCGGTGAACTCAACGTGCCCATTGCCAGAGGTCTATTCGCCGTCAATGACGTTTACGCAAACCTGGGTGAGATAATTACAGGCAAGAAACAGGGCAGGACAGACCCTGAGGCCATTACGATTTTCGACTCCACCGGAGTCGCCATCGAAGATGCGGCGGTTGGCAGACTCATCTATGAAAAAGCCAGGCAGGCAGGAAGTTATCTGTCCCTAGACTTTGTTGATGGTTAAATCTCCTGACCCCTTCAAACACTTACTGCCCGATATTTCAGGGAGCTACATGATGATGTCATTCTTACGAAGGTCGGCTACTTCGACATCACTGAGACCGAGGAGCTCCTGTAGCACGTAGTCGTTGTGCTCTCCTAGTAGAGGAGCCCGCTGGAGCTGTACCTGCTCCCCGCTCATCCTCCACGGATTACCCACCAGCTCCAACTTTCCCCAGTCGGGGTGGTCCACGGTTACGAAAGCCCCCCGCTCACGGAGATGGGGGTCGGCATAGATATCTTCTCCGTTACGGGATGGCGCTGCGGCCAGACCTGCCTGGCAGAACTCGTTCGCAATCCAGTCACGGTCGCGCTGCCGCGTCCACTCTTCAATAATTCTATCCAGCGCTGCCTCATTCTTCTTACGGGAGGCCATATCGGCAAACCGGGTATCTTCAGCCAGTCCGGGCTGACCTATGACTTGGGCAAGAATGGTAAACTCCTCGTCAGAGTGGACTTCGAGGGCCAGCCAGCGGTCAACTCCCCAGCACTTATACACGTTATGCGGGGCATACTGCGGGTGAGCATTACCCATTCTCTCCGGAATCTGGCCGTTCATCTCATAACCAAGCATCAACTCACCAATCAGTGAGGTAACACCCTGCACCTGCGAACAATCAATGAACTGCCCCTCTCCCGTCATCTCGCGATGATACAATGCCGCTACTATGGCAAAGGCTGCCGTATTGGAATTCATCAGGTCAACATCACCCATGGTAGTACAGGGAGCATCATCCGGGTAGCCGTTAATATAGGCGCCCCCACCGATGGCCTGGTGGATGGTGGCATATCCGGCATAGTCCTTCTGCGGGCCTCCCTGTCCCCGGCTCGACAAAGAGAGGACAATGATATCCGACTTTATCTTACACAGCTCGTCATAACCCATACCCATCCTGGTCATCGACCCTGCCCGCATGTTATCAGTAACGACGTCGCTTACCGCCACCAGTTTCTTGGCTACAGCCACACCCTCGGGCCTGCTAAGGTCAAGGGTCAGGCTCTTCTTGCTCATGTTGAGCGAATTATAGGCCATACCCTCATTAGGTGGTACCGGGGTCGGCGCCGGGTCTGCCAGTGGCCAGACGACGCTGTGCCGGAGGAGGTCTGTCCGCCTGTGCCCCTCCACCTTGATGACCTCCGCTCCCAGACAGCCGAGTAACATACCAGTGTAGGGTCCGGCATAGACCCAGCAGAAATCAGCTACCCTTATTCCTTTGAGAGGAGGAGGATTATTCTCCATGCTTACCTTTCCCCATTATATTGCCCCGGCACGCCGGAGCTGCTCAAACTCTTCTGGCGAGTAACCCAGTTCGTTGCAGAACACTTCCTGATTATGCTGGCCCAGGAGCGGCGCTGGCCGGGAGACACGTGCTGGCGTTGCTGACATTATATAAGGCCAACCGGCATAGCGATACTTGCCAGCCTCCGGGTGTTCCACCTCGATGAAGTATTTACGGTAGACAAACTGTTCATCACTCACGACTTCCGGGGCGGAGTTAATCGGACCCACGGCGATACCCATCCTGGCACCGCGATGATGGATATCGTGCTTGCTCTGCTGCCGCATCCAGTCATCCAGCTTAGTCGTCACGTCCATTAGATGGTGCGTCCGGTATGCCAGATGCTCCCACTCCTCGCCGGCAATCCATTCAGGATTACCCATTAGCTCGCGGAAAGCAATGAAATGATGGTCTTCAGGCGTGCCGATAACGATATAGCCGTCTTTGGTCTCCATCCTGCCCATTGCCGGTGGCCGGTCAGGGACACGGTTCCAGTTCGTGTGCTGGTAGCGGTTGCCCGCCATATTTGGCCGCATCAGAGTTACAATGGTCTCTTGAAGGGAAACATCAACCATCCGGCCTTTCCCTGTTTTATACTGTCCCAGTACTGCCCCGACAGTAGCCAGGGCAGCCGAAAGGCCACCGTGATAGCCCACAAAATAACCCCCGGGCTTTATCGGCGGGCGGTCGATATTTTCAGAACGTGTCGGCAGAAGGTTGCCCAGACTACCGGCATGAATTAGGGTCAACTCATCTCCTTTGACACCCGCCCGAGGGCCGGTCTGTCCGTATGGCGTAATTACTGTGTAGACAAGACAAGGGTTAAGCTGAGAAATAACCTCCCAATCCAACCCCAGATTTTTCAGACGCTGAAATGGGAGGGCATCAATGAGCACATCCGCCCACTTGATGAGCCGCTTCAGCGCATCGAGACCTTCAGCCGTATCGATATTTAGAGTAATACCCCTCTTGCTCGTATTGTTGTAGAGGAACAGCGCACTGCGCTCAGAGTGAGGGCCGCTCTTCGGGAAAGGCCCTACCTGGCGCGCCGGGTCTCCCTCCGGGGGTTCTACCTTGATTACGTCGGCCCCCATATCTGCCAGCATCTTGCCGCAATACGGCCCGGCCACCATCGTGGCCAACTCGACAACCTTGATACCGTCAAGAGCGACGCCGGTCATTAACACTCATCTCCTGTGTGATTTTCTAAGACCATCCTGCCCGGGATGCAGATGATTTGCTGAAACAAAACAATTATAGCAGCCGACCTCGGATACTGACAAGGTGAGAAGGATTCTAGCCCCGGTCTCCCGCCCCTTTTTCAATGACGACCCGGAGCAGGTCCTCAGCACGTTTGGGATTGAATATTCCACAGGAGCATGGTCTTACCAGCTTGCCGGCGGCCTCCTCAAACGATATCAGACCCTGGCTGACCTCTCTGGCCATTCGTCTGACCAGGCTGGAGGATATCATGCCGTGCCCGCACATGGTGGTGATGTCCAGAATCTCCTCAGGAGGCAACCTATCTGTCTTTCCCCAGACCCCAAGAGGACACTGGGCAGTGTGACGTTCGTCGGTCACAACCTTTTAAAATTACGCCCAAGACTAATTAAATCTTGAGAAAATCCTAATGATAATGTTATACACCTTCGCGTTTATGCCCTTTATAATCATCCAAAAATAGTTTATTATAGAATTTAATAGAATTTTTAATATTCCTTATAGAGTTCTTGAAAATAGCTGAGGGTTTTAAAGTCTATTCTGGGACAGATATATGGAGAAGGAGCCATTTCTCAATATAAGTGAAGCCAGCCGTGTCCTTGGGGTTAGTGAGGCAGCTCTGCGCCAGTGGACGGATGAAGGAAAGATAAAGGCATTTATAACACCCGGAGGGCATCGACGCTATCTGGTAGCGGACCTGAAGAAGTTTGTGAGTTCCAGCCAAAAGGCGATTGGTATTAAAGACCTTGCTGCCGAGATAGAAGAAACAGCCCAGTTGCATCGCGAGATTGGCTTGAATTTTTTTGCCAACACGCCGTGGAACGGCCGACTTAGTAAAGAATCTGCAGAAGAACAGGCCGAACTAGGTCGCCGTCTTCTTAACTCCATTATCAGATACATTACGGTGCCATCGGAACGGCAGGTTACGCTTGGCGACGTTCGTGATATCGGTAAGAGCATGGGGTTGGAATTGGCAAGACTGGGGCTATCGCTCACCGATTCGGTTGAAGCGTTCATTATGCACCGTAACACTATCCTGAATGTGGCTACCGGCTTAATGAAGAAACGGGAAGCGCTCAGCGGACGTGTTGTAGACGCAATACCGCTGGTTGCACGCATTATGGATGAAGCCCTGGTCTCGCTGGTAGCGACACACCAGCAATTCCGAAATATAACTCAAGATGAAGATAGAAAGGAAACCACTCTATGATTTCAATTTCCCGTTTGCTTTGTGATGGTGTCAGCCCTGGTGATAACCTCCGGTACAGGGAAAGGCCGTTGAATCACACAGAAGAGTCTCCGAGACCCGTCGTCGTCTGGAATTGTACCAGGCAATGCAATCTAAGCTGCATTCATTGCTATGCCAGTGCCGATAATCGTAAATCACCTGAAGAAATGGATACCAGAGCGGGGAAAGCATTCATTCATGACCTGGCTGAATTCGGCGTCCCCGTAGTCCTCTTTTCGGGGGGAGAGCCATTAATGAGAAGGGACTTTTTTGAATTAGCAGACTACGCCCGTCAGCAAGGACTAAGGATTGCCCTATCAACTAATGGTACCCTGATTACCAAGGAAGTAGCCGGAATAATTGCAAACGTCGGGTTTGCCGAAGTTGGGATAAGTCTTGATGGCATAGGAGCAAACAACGATCGTTTTCGGGGTCGAGACGGAGCTTATCAGGCGGCTCTCAATGGCATCAGAAATTGTATCGCACTTGGGCTAAGAGTATCGCTACGGTTGACCATAACTCGCTCCAACTATCTGGAAATTCCAGAAATTCTACAACTGGTGGAGGATGAAAAAATAGACAGGGTCTGCTTCTATCACCTTGCCTACTCCGGTCGTGGTAGCAGCCTCCAGAACGAGGATATTGACCATTCCCAGACCAGGTCAGTGGTCGATTTGATTTGCGAACGCACCCAGGACATGTACCGGAGCGGCCTGCATAAGGAGATCCTTACTGTCGACAATCACACCGACGGAGTCTACCTGTACCTCAAGACCAAGAAGCAGGACCCGCCGCGCGCCGATAAAATCTTGAGCTTACTTAAGATGAACGGCGGCAATAATTCCGGTATCAGGATAGGTGCCGTTGATGACCGGGGTAATGTTCATCCCGACCAGTTCTGGTGGCACTATAAGTTGGGCAATGTCCAGGAGAGGAAATTTGGCGAGATATGGTCAGACACCTCTGAGCCACTTCTTCAAGGGTTGAGAAATCGTAAAAAGCTACTCAAGGGACGTTGCAGTCGTTGCCAGTATCTCGACATTTGTAACGGTAATCTAAGAGTACGGGCTGAAGCCGTCTTTGGCGATGTCTGGGCAGAAGACCCGGCCTGCTATCTCACTGATGAGGAGATTGGACTAGCAAGATGACAAAAGACAATGAGAACAATCGGAAACAATCAGATATCATCACACCCAGATTACAGCTGGTGGCCTGGGAGATAACCCGTAGCTGCAACCTTTTTTGTGCCCACTGCCGGGCTTCTTCGGACAGCAACCAGTACAGTAATGAACTAACAACTGAAGAGTGCTTCGGACTCGTTGACCAGATATTGGAAGTAGGCCGTCCAATTATCATTCTTACTGGTGGCGAGCCGCTTGTCCGCAAGGATGTATTCCAAATCGCCAGATACGCAGTTGCCCGAGGACTGCGAGTAGTGATGGGAACCAATGGTACGCTTATCACCAGAGAGATTGCGTCCCGGATGAAGACCATCCCGATTTCTCGTGTGGGCATAAGCCTGGACTTTCCGGTAGCTACTCTTCAGGATAATTTCCGCGGCAAGTCCGGCGCCTTTGACGCTGTAATGGCCGGTATAACCAACGTCCGGGAGGCAGGTCTCGAAGTCCAGATAAACTGTACCGTAACAAAGCTGAGTGCACCCTACCTGGATAAGCTCTTATCTCTGGCACTGGATGTTGGGGCGGTTGCCTTCCATCCCTTTCTTCTTGTACCAACGGGCCGTGGTAAAGGCCTGGAGTCAGTCGAGCTCTCGCCACAGGAATACGAGCAAACCTTAAATTGGATTTATGATAAACAATCTGAATTGGGGGAGAGGATATTCTTCAAGCCAACCGATGCACCTCACTATATGCGGATAGTCAGCCAGAGGGAGAAATCCGCCCCCGTAAAGGCGCCATCACCCAGCCATGGCAGGGGGCCCTCGGCGGGACACGGACATCCGACTGACACAATTACGCGCGGCTGTCTGGCTGGTACTGGCTTTTGCTTCATCTCACATCAGGGGAAAGTAAAAGGCTGCGGTTATCTCGATGTGGAAGCGGGAGATGTCAGGAAGCAGTCTTTCGGGCAGATTTGGGCTGATTCGCCTTTATTCAACCACCTCAGGGACCTGTCAAATATCAAAGGTAAATGCGGGGTGTGCGAGTACAAAAGAGTCTGCGGCGGGTGTCGGGCTCGCGCTTACGAGAGCACCGGTGACTACCTCGAGGCTGAGCCTTATTGTATTTATGAACCAGTGAAGGGACGAACGAACTTAACCAGAGCCGGAGCACAGGAGTAATGCAGTTAGCTAGTAGCGACCGGAGGCTTCTTAACCTCGTACAGACAGAGTTCCCGTTGACCAGGGAACCCTTTGCCGAGCTGGGGCGACGGTTGGACATCAGCACCGATGAGATAATCCGGCGTATCGAGCAGCTAAAGGAAAGGGGAATCATCCGCCTGATAGGTCCGGTTATTGATTCCAGAAGCCTCGGCTATAACACTACCCTGGTGGCAATGAAGGTGACAGAGGCCAACCTGGAAAAAGCCGAACAGGTTATCGCCAGCCAACCCGGAGTCAGCCACGGGTATGAAAGAGAGCACCGATTCAACGTATGGTTTACCCTGGCTTTGCCTCCGGAAAGTGATATTGAAACAGAACTCCAAAAGCTAACTCGAGCTACAGGTGCTGAAACTGCCTTCTCATTGCCGGCGGTAAAAGTATTCAAGATAGGTGCTTACTTTGACATGGACGAGAATGGGCAAACAGCGCCGGTGGCTCGCCGGAAGAGTGCTCTCACCAGTCAGGTCAAGCTTTCCAGCACCGACAGGCTAATCATCAATGAGCTACAACAGGACCTGGCCTTAGTCCCTGTACCATTCTCTGTGATGGCAGAAAGAGTGGATATGGACACCGAACGATTTCTGGCAGGATGCAGGTCGCTCCAGAAACGAGGTGTTATTCGGCGCTTTAGCGCTTCTATCAACCACAGGAATGCCGGCTTTACGGCAAATGCCATGTCCTGCTGGGTGGCTTCAACGGATAAAGTAGACAATGTCGGTCGGAAACTGGCTTCACTGAAAGAGGTCAGCCACTGCTACGAAAGAGGGACAAACCAGCACTGGCAATATAATCTCTTCGCCATGATTCACGGGCACTCGCGAGAAGTATGCCAGGATATAGCAGAGAGAGTATCTCGTAAAACGGGCCTCACAGATTATGCCCTGCTGTACAGTACCAGAGAGTTCAAAAAAACGAGGGTTAAATATTTGGTATGAAGAAAGAACCGCCTTCCTATTATCCGATTTTTCTGAATGTCAGCGGTAAGAAGTGCGTGGTTGTCGGCGGCGGTCAGGTCGCTCTGCGCAAAGTTCAAGCACTTCTGGATGCTGGTGCCGACGTCCAAGTAATCAGCCCCGACCCCTGTCACGAGTTAGACAGGCTGGCCGAGACCGAGGAAATAACTGTACAGAGAAAGCTATACCAGCCTGGTGATTTAAGAGAAGCACTAATTGTGATAGCGGCAACCGATGAACACGCCGTTAATCTTGAGGTTGTGAAAGAGGCTAAAGGGAGAGGCGTCCTGGTCAATGTGGTGGATGACGCGGCTGACTCTGATTTCATTGTGCCGTCCTGTTTGAGTCGGGGAGACGTAACTATTGCCGTCTCCACCGCGGGACGAAGTCCGGCACTTGCCCGGAAAATCCGCACAAGACTTGAAAAGGATTTAGGAGACGAGTATGCCGCGCTGGCCCTCCTGATTGGCGAAGTACGCACTGAATTAAGACAACTGGGGGTCAAGGTTAACGGTGAAGACTGGCAGAAAGCCCTGGACCTGGACTTGTTGACTGACCTGATAAAGAGAGGGGAAAGTAAACGAGCCAAAGCTGTTCTACTCGGTAATCTGAAAGTGCAACAAGACTGATGGAAGGGTCTCATGCAGTTTAGTCTGGTAGGGATAAATCATCAAACGGCTCCAGTGGCTATTCTGGAGAAGGTGGCAATTAGTGCCGAGAACCTGGTTGATGCATTGTCACTGCTATGCTCTCACATTCCCCAGGGCATAATCCTGTCTACCTGTAACCGCACTGAAATTTATACTGTTACTGATGATAATGGAGACGACGCAAAAAGAGCGACTCTGGACTTCTTGAAGGGTATGCTGGACTCTCCCGACGATGAGTTACTCAGATATGTCTACGTTTATCGGGACACAGAAGCAGCCAAGCACCTTTTCCGGGTAGCAAGCGGGCTGGAATCTATGGTAGTGGGTGAATATGAAGTCCTAGGCCAGGTAAGACAGGCACTTGAGATAGCGGAGAAGACGGGCACCGTGAATCTTCCGCTTCGTCACGTTTTTCAGAGCGCTATCAGGACAGGGAGGCTGGTACGTGAGCAAACAGGAATCAGTCGCAATGCGCTTTCTGTCAGCTCAATAGCAGTAGATTTAGCCGCTAATATTATTGGCGACCTGAAAAAGTGCAGGATGCTGGTTATCGGTGCCGGGGAAGCGGGTACACTAGCAGCCAGGGCAGCCAAAGAAAGAGGGGTATCGCAGATTGGTGTGGTCAGCCGCACACATGACAGGGCCTCGAAGCTGGCTGCGGACCTGGGCGGGACATCGATTAGCTTAAGCAGTATTGCCGAGGAACTGGCTACCTCGGACCTGGTGATTACCTGTGCCGATGCACCCCACCATCTACTGGATGTGGCACTCGTCGAGGCAGCGATGAGGCAACACCTCGAGTCGCCTCTAGTAATAATTGATATCGCTGTTCCCCGAAATGTAACATCAGCAGTGGCACAGGTAAACAATGTTTTCCTGTATAACATTGACGACCTTAACAGCATTTCCGAACAGAACCGCAAGCAGCGCGAGGGAGAGATTGAGAAAGCTGGAGAAATTATTGCCGCCAAGGTAAAAGAGTTCTTCGCCTGGTGGCAGGACCTTGAGGTCAGGCCGGTGGTGACCGCCCTGATGAAAAAGGCTGAAGATATACGACGTTCGCACCTCACCCGTACCCTGAAAAAGCTCCCGCCACTATCCGAGGAGGAGCAGTATAGTCTTGAAATGATGACCCGGGCAATTGTCGCCAAGATATTAAAAGAGCCAATTCACAATCTCAAAGCCAACGGGCATGGCCCCGGCTATGCTGAAATGGTGAGAGAGCTATTCAAGCTGGATGCGGATAAGAGGGGATGAAAAGAACCATCATCGCCGGTACGCGGGGCAGCAGACTTGCCCTGACTCAGGCTGAATCGGTGGCGGCTAAAATTAGAGAGGCCGCTCATCTTGAAGTTGTCATCAGCAAGGTAATAACCCGGGGTGATCGAAGTCGCCACGTCCCGCTTGACCGCATGGCTGGCGCTGGTGTCTTTGTCAAGGAACTGGAAGAGGCCTTACTAAGCGAGCAGATTGACCTGGCGGTGCACAGCCTCAAAGACATGCCAACTGAAATCCCCGACGGATTATGCCTGGCCGCGGTAACCGAGAGACTGGACCCCAGAGACGTGCTTGTCTCCAGAGGGTTAAAACTGGCCGAGCTTCCGCCCGGCTCAAGGATAGGCACCGGCAGCCTGAGGCGCGCTGTCCAGCTCGGCGCATGCTGTCCTGAACTGGAGATATGCAGTATCCGGGGGAACGTTGATACCCGTTTGCGCAAGGTCACTGAAGGCCAGTACGATGGCGTCGTACTGGCGGCAGCCGCCATGCAGCGCCTCGGTTGTGAGGAGACAATAAGCGAATACCTTCCGCTGGAGCATTTTCTTCCAGCGGTCGGTCAGGGAGCACTGGCAGTTGAGATACGGACGGATGACAGTAAGCTCGCCGAATTGCTGGCCCCACTAAACCGTGTATCAGAGTGGCAGGCCGTCACCGCCGAGCGTGCCTTTCTCAGGGCCCTCGGTGGCGGCTGCCGTGCACCGATCGCTGCTCTGGGGACAGTAGAAGATGGTACCTTAAGGCTTGAGGGGATGGTTGCTGATGTAAAAACAAAAAGGATGTTCCGTGCCTCAATATCGGACAGCACCCTGACACCTGAGGAGCTGGGAACCAGGCTGGCGCAAAGGCTCCTGGTATCGGGGGCTGATGAAGTCATTGCTGGGGTAGATTGAACAGGATGAAAACGGGAAAAGTCTATCTGGTTGGAGCAGGACCGGGTGACCCCGGGCTGATTTCGGTAAAAGGTCTGGAGTCTCTAAGGAAAGCGGATGTCATTGTTTATGACCGCCTGCTTGACAGCCGGTTGCTTGATTTTTGCGGCCCTGATACGGAGAGGATATACGTGGGTAAAGCATCAGGAGAACACACCAAGCCGCAGGACGAGATAAATCAGCTTCTGATAATTAAGGCGAAAGAAGGCAAAACCGTGGTGAGGCTCAAGGGTGGGGACCCATTCGTCTTCGGACGTGGGGGTGAGGAAGGTGAGGTTCTCAGCCGGCACCGTGTGCCTTTCGAGGTGGTGCCGGGGATAACCTCAGCGATAGCAGTCCCGGCTTACGCCGGCATCCCGGTAACTCACCGCGGGCTGGCGTCCTCGTTCGCCGTTATCACGGGCCATGAGTACCCAGGTAAAGGGGAATCGAGCATCAACTGGGGGGGATTGGCAACCGGGGTAGACACTCTGGTCTTCCTTATGGGTATGAAGAACCTCCAGGAGATAGTCTCCAGACTGGTTGAATCTGGCAGGTCGCCGGGTACGCCGGTGGCGGTGGTCAAGGAAGGCACCAGGTCCAAACAGGAAACAGTAGTCGGCTGCCTTGGGGACATAGTAACAAGGGTAAGAGACAAAGGCCTCACTCCACCAGCAATCATCGTCATCGGGCAGGTAGTCGGTCTACGAGACAGTCTGCGCTGGTTTGATAACCGGCCGTTATTCGGCAGGCGTATCCTGGTTACCCGGGCACGCCACCAGGCAAGTACCTTAAGCCAGATGCTCGCCGAGCGGGGTGCCGAACCGATAGAGCTACCGACAATCGAAATACAGCCAATAACTGACAGCACGGATTTGGACAAAGCCATTTCAAATATCAAGCACTATCAATGGATAATATTTACCAGTGTTAACGGCGTGTCCGCTTTCTGGCAACGCCTGGGTGAACTAAAGCTGGACAGCCGTGCCTTGAACGGATTGCGCATCGGTGCCATCGGTCCGGCTACGGCAGAAGCCCTGGCAGTCAGGGGCATCACCGCCGACTATGTTCCGGAAACCTACACAACCGATGGCATCCTGACCGGTCTGGAGCATCTTGATATTACGGGACAGCGCTTTCTTCTGCCCCGGGCCGACAAGGCAGATGAAGAATTACCACAAGGAATCCGCAAGCTTGGTGGCGAAGTACACGAGTTGACCTGTTATCACACGGTCCCGCCATATAAGACTATCGCTGAAGCCAAACGAATGCTGGCTTCAGGGGATATTGATGTGATTACGTTTACCAGTTCCTCAACGGTTACCAACCTGGTCACCGTATTCCACGGTAAACCATTGCCGGTAAACAGGGCAAAAGTTGCCTGCATCGGGCCGAAAACGGCTGAGGCTGCAACCAGGGCCGGGCTCAAAGTAGATATCATCGCCGGGAAACAAAATGTTCCGGGCCTGGTGGCAGCGCTGGAAGAATACTTTGGAGGAGAGGGATGATGGCTGGCTTTCCCCAATTACGCCTGCGTCGCCTGCGCCAATCAGAAACACTAAGGGCTTTGGTCCGGGAAAATCGGATTGACGTTGGTGACCTTATTTACCCTGTATTCGTCGTCGATGGGAAAGGCATAAGGCAGGAGATTGATTCAATGCCGGGTATCTTTCGCTACTCACCGGACCAGCTATCAGCGGAAGCGGAGGAGGTAGCTAAGCTCAAGATACCCGCCGTATTACTCTTCGGGATACCGGAACATAAGGATGAAACCGGCTCATCCGCCTATGACCCACAGGGAGTCGTCCAGAAAGCGATACGAGCCATAAAGAGCGCTGTGCCCGAGCTTCTGGTGGTAACCGACATCTGTCTCTGTGAATATACCAGCCACGGACACTGCGGAATAGTGAGCAATGGCGTCATTGATAACGACCGGACATTGCCGCTGCTGTCAAGTGTAGCTTTATCCCACGTCGAGGCTGGTGCTGATATTGTCGCTCCTTCAGACATGATGGATGGCCGGGTGAAAGCGATAAGGGAGGCGCTCGACGATAAAGGGTGCCAGCACATCCCGATTCTTTCTTACGCCGCCAAATATGCCTCGGCTTTTTACGGGCCGTTCCGGGAGGCAGCGGAGTCGGCTCCCCAGTTCGGCGACCGCCGTTCCTATCAGATGGACCCGCCCAACGTGCGTGAGGCGCTGCGGGAGGTGGAACTGGATATCGCCGAGGGTGCCGATATCGTCATGGTTAAGCCAGCTCTGGCCTACCTGGACGTGATACGAGAAGTGCGCAACAAGTTTAACCACCCTCTGGCTGCCTACAACGTCAGTGGTGAGTACGCCATGGTAAAAGCCGCCTGCCAAAAGGGCTGGCTCGACGAGCGCCAGGTTGTACTGGAGACACTCACCGCGATAAAGAGAGCCGGGGCCGACATTGTTTTAACCTACCATGCCAAGGATGCGGCACGCTGGTTGCAGACAGTATAAGAAGGTATCATGAAATTTCAACGTTCCCGGGAGCTTTTTCATCAAGCACAGCGTTATTTACCAGGCGGGGTGAATAGCCCGGTACGTGCTTTCAAAGCTGTTGGGGGAACGCCCCCTTTTATCGTGAGAGGGCAGGGCTCCAGGGTATATGATGCCGATGATAACGAGTACATTGACTACGTGTGTTCCTGGGGCCCTCTAATCCTGGGGCATACTCACCCACGGGTTATTGAAGCATTGCAACACGTGGCTGAGAGTGGTACCAGCTTTGGGGCACCAACTGAGCTGGAGACAACTCTGGCTAAAATGCTCTGCTCAGCGATACCCTCTATTGAAATGATACGGTTTGTCAACTCTGGCACGGAAGCAACTATGTCGGCATTGCGTCTGGCACGAGCCTTTTCCGGCAGGGATAAGGTCATAAAATTCGCCGGTGGTTACCACGGTCATGCCGATGGGCTGCTGGTCAAAGGCGGTTCGGGCCTGGCAACTCTCAGCCTGCCTGACAGCCCCGGTGTGCCTGCAAGCTATGCCCAGCAAACCCTGGTGGCACCTTACAACAATGTTGAAGCGGTGGCCCGGCTCTTCCAGCTCTATCCCGATGATATTGCCGCTGTTATCGTTGAGCCGGTGGCGGCTAACATGGGCGTAGTGCCGCCCAGACCTGGTTTTCTAGAAAGTCTGCGTAGTCTGACCCGGGAGTTCGACGCAGTTCTCATCTTCGACGAAGTCATTACCGGATTTCGGTTCACCTACGGAGGAGCACAGGACCTCTTTAAAATTACCCCTGACCTGACGTGTTTGGGAAAGATTATTGGCGGTGGCTTACCGGTAGGTGCTTATGGTGGAAGACGGGAGATTATGGAAATGATGGCACCGATTGGGCCGGTCTACCAGGCTGGAACGCTCTCCGGTAATCCACTGGCGATGACAGCGGGGATAGAGACACTCAAAATCCTGAGCCAACGCGGCACCTACGAGCGGCTGGAGAAGGCCAGTTCGCAATTAGAAGAAGGTATTTCCGATGCAGTCTCTTCACTGGAGCTAAAACTGAACATTTCGCGTTTTGCTTCTTTGCTTACAATCTTCTTCACTGATAGCCCGGCGCTTGATTACGAATCGGTATCGCAGGCAGACACATCGCTCTTCGGCGAATTCTTCCAGCAACTGTTATCGGAAGGTATATACTGGCCACCATCACAGTTTGAATCGGCCTTCGTCTCCCTTGCTCATAGTGACGACGATATCCGGACAACTGTGGATAAAATTTCGAAGGCACTGAGCCAAGTGGGACGCTAATCATTTGAAGACATTGTGTGACCGTCCGATTGGTCACGTGAAGTGCTTCATTAATCCATCCAAACAGAATTAGTCCAGGTAACAAACAACTCCCATTTAATGGCGTAGAGGCGTGAGAAAGCATCCAGGAGGCTGTGCCCCTTCGTAACATTCCTTGACAGCCAGATTACCACAACCTTAAGATAGCCATAGCAGAAACGGAGGAATGCGAAATTGAAGGTAGACTCAACCAAACTGGACCGTGCCTTTAACCCGCGGTGTGTAGCCGTGGTCGGAGACAGCAAACAGACGAACTTTGAGTGGCTGCGGGGCCAGCTTGAGTTTACCGGCAAGCTCTACTCCGTACAGGTCAATCCAGACACGATAGCGGCAATCGAGGCCCTGGGTGTGGAAAACTATACCAGCCTGGTCGATATACCTGAGCCGGTTGACCTGGCTATTGTGGCAGTGTCACGTAACGTAGCCCCGAGGGTGCTTGAGGACTGCATTAAGAAGGATGTCGCCGCTGCTCATTTCTTTACGGCAGGCTTCTCCGAGACGGGCACAGAGGAGGGTGCAGAGTTAGAGCGACTGCTCAAAAAGAGAGCAGAAGAGGCCAATTTTCACCTGATTGGCCCGAATTGTATGGGTATCTTCAATCCAAAACTCGGTATCAAGCAGACCGACGACCAGTATAGCGGTGTTTCCGGGCCGGTGGGCTTCATTTCTCAAAGTGGCGCCCTTGCCGTGACATTCAGCCTGGAGGCACATCTCCAGGGACTGGACATCAACAAGTCGGTTAGCTCAGGCAATGGTATCGTACTGGACACCACCGATTTTCTCGAATACCTCAGTGGTGATGCAGAGGTCAAGGCCATTGCGATGTATATGGAAGGCGTGAACGACGGTCGAAGGTTTTTCGAGACACTCAGGCAGGTAGCAAGAAAGAAGCCGGTGGTGATATGGAAGGGCGGACGAAGCGAGGATGGTGATAGGGCAATCGCCTCACATACCGGCGCACTGGCGGTATCGCGAACGGTATGGAACACAATGGTAAGACAATGTGGCGCCGTAGCCGTAACCGGTACGGAGCAATTGATAGACACTTTGAAAGCCATCATCTACCTGCCACCAGTCCGCGGCAACAGGGTAGCGGTTGCCGGTGGGTCTGGAGGTCAATCGGTAGCCATCACCGACTCCTTTGCAGATGTCGGACTGAGGGTGCCAATGCTCACACAGGAGTCCTACGACGAGCTGGCCACATTTTTTAACGTGGTCGGCGGGAGCTACCGCAACCCGATAGACACCGCCGGTCCGGTCCGCCGGGATATGCGCCGTATCCTGGAAATCGTCGAGCAGGATGCCAATATCGATAATCTGGTGCTTATCTGCTCGACCAAGCCGGGCCGCCAGATGATGCCGGAGCAACTCCAGGGTAGTCTGGAACTGGCAAACCACGTCAAGGACAGGACTTCGAAGCCAGTAATGGTCTTTGTCTTTCTCTTCACCCCGGATGCCGACAGAGAGAAGAGGGAAATTATTTTTCGGTATCAGGAGATTGGCATCCCGGCATTCCCCTCTATCGAGCGGGGCGTCATCGCCCTCAGGAATGCCCTGGATTACCACCACCTCCACAACGGTAAATAGGGCCGACGGTACTACTCTCCCTTGTCAGGTAGTTACTAGCGGCAGCGTGGTGAATCCCCGTTTCGACAACTTCTCGGTGGTTACCATGACTGCTTCGGCATCATGGTTTAATCGGGACACCAGTACCACCGCCGCCGGGGCTGGTACACGTTCAGTAGACCGCAACAGAGCCACGGTAGCCGGGTGGTTCCTGGCTGCCTTCTCAATTGCCCGGTATTCAAAATCGAGGATGTTAAGCAACTGCTGGGCCGGTTGTGAAGTTGCTTCCTTAAGCAGACCCATGTTCCGCCGGAGTCTGGTGAAGCTGGCTGGTTGTAGGAGACGTCGACCGAACTCAGCCAGCGAAATACTATTTACCAGCGTCAGTGATTGTTTCAATGTCTCCGCAGGGTCAATGACGGCGGTGGTCAGGAGAACCTGTTCGTGATTGTAGACAGCCAGTGCCGTCGGAACCGCTTCCTGGGCAAGAGTCAGCGCCGTCGTTATCAGGTCGAATGCCAGCTTGTCGGCTTCTTCAGCATCAGCGACGGACAGGTTTACCCCAATTATGGCCGTCTGACCGCCAGCTTCTACAAAATCCTTAACAGTGAGCTGGTTAAGTTTCACAGTATGTTTCCAGTCTACACGTCGCAATTCGTCACCCGGCTGGTAACTCCGGCTGTCGAAGTATTCCGTACCTCGCCTCAGTGACTGTAGTCCAGGAATAGAACTCTCGCCACTTCCCGTTCCAGCCTGCTCCAAATACCTCAATGCCAGCCACTCAGCGTACTTTGCCCTCGGGATAACATGCAGTGCCACCGGTTCAACCAGCCGGTTGGCACGTACCAGCCCTCTAGAATCCACGACTGATACCTGAAGATGAGGCCGCAACGGCCCAGCCAATGGTGGCACTACCGAGAGAAGAAGCTCGGTGCGGTCCCCGTTCAGACTGAAACTCATCGGTCTCGCCTTGAGCCACGGCTCAACCGGGACAAGCGTACCGAGTAGTCCTGTGGACGCTTTGCTCACCAGAGAGGTCGCAATGTCAGCCATATTGCCGACGACAACCCTTTTCTCAACAACGGGTATCTCGAATGCTATCACTGGCACCGCCAGCAGAGTCCGTACCAGGACCACCAGCAGGTAGAGGGTAGAAGCAGCGCCAGTAAAGAATAGCGGAGGGCTGGTGACGACAATTGAAATGAAAATCATAACAAGTGCCAGGACAAAGAAGCTTATAGTGACGGAGGTGATTGACCGTCCCTGCTTCTGCTCACCTTTCGGGCTGGGGCTTTGTGCAGCCTGCAACAGGCTCCAATCAAGCAGGTAAATGGCAGGAAGGACAGCCACTACGGTAATGACCTGTGCCTGAGTCACGGAAAAGAATCCTATACTAAAGGATACCGTTGATAGCACGTCAAGAAGCTGCTCCAGCACCAGCGGCAGCAGGAATAGTACCGCCAGAGTAACCATGACTCTGAGCCTGCGATAACTGGGGCGGTAGATGACCAGCGCCGTCGCCACCAGCAAAACAATGGCTGCTGGCGAATAAGGAAATGGCGCCAGAATGGTACCTGCCAGCAGCAACGCCAGCAGATACATCTGACTCAATGTTCTCAACGACAACATCTTCATAACTAAACGGTTGGTACCGGCACCTCGGAAAGGACTTTCTCAATGATATCATCAGGATTTACGTTCTCCATCTCGGCCTCGGCACTTATCCGGAGCCGGTGGTGAAGTGCTGGGATAGCAAGCTCCTTGACATCGTCCGGGATGACGAAATCCCGACCGTCCATGAAGGCAATGGCCCTTGCCCCTCTGAGCAGGGCAATGCTCCCCCTGGTGCTGGGCCCGAGCGATAGGTCCGGGTGTTGTCGAAGCCTGCCACAGATATCAATAATGTAACTCCGCATGCTATCGGCAACATGCACCACACGGGCCTGCCCCTGGAGTCTCAGAATATCGCCGGAGGATACCACTGTCGAGACGTGCGGCACCAGGATTTCATCAATATTGGTGAGCACCAGGTCCTCCTCTTCCCTATCAGGAAAGCCACTCCATAACCGCAACATAAACCGGTCTGTCTGTACCTCGGTAAGGGGAGAGGTCCCGACACCGCCGCGGGGTAACTGGGCAGCAACGACCAGGAAAGGCTCCTCCAGCCGATGGGTCTCCAGCTCAACAGTGACCTGCATCTCCTGCATGGCCTCCAGCATGGCCGACTGGGCCCGGGGAGTAAGGCGGTTCAGCTCATCAATCAAAACCACGTTGGCGAAGATGGGGCCGGGCATGAACTGAGAACTGCCATCGGGACGGTAAAAGTTAAAACCAAGTATGTCAGCGGGCAGCATATCTGGAGTCCCCTGGATTCTCTTGAACTTTCCCCCAATGGCCTGTGCAAAGGTGCGGGCGACGGTGGTCTTAGCCGTGCCGGGAAGGCCCTCTATCAGCACATGTCCCTGGCCCAGCAGGGCAACTAAGAGCAGCTTCTTGACGCTATCCTTACCCACCACCACCTTTGATACCTCGGCAATAATGCTACTGGCCATCTCCTGAGGATTACGCAATGTCTCCAATTCCGTCTCCTTTTCGAGGCCAAATCGGCCTCAGTGTAATAATCAGCAGTACCATCACCAGGGCCAGCGTACCCACCGGCGTAGTGAGCGCACTGCGGATACTGGCTAACACGCCCTTGGTCTGGTGCAGGTCTGAGTACGGCAGGTGCGACTGGTCGATGAGGAGCTGGGACGAAGTGACTTCGGCAATATTCTCAATAATGGTATAGTTGTCGTCCAGGGTATTCATGCTGTTGATGAATATACTCGGGTCTGAGACGAGTATTATCCGCCCGTCCGCCAGGGTGTGCTGCGAAATCACCGGCAGGGGGCCAGTCGGTTCATCAATATCCCACTCCTCGTTATCATTCAGGTCGAGGAAGCTGAACGAGGAAGATAGTGCCAGTACATTACTATCAGCAACACCCGTAAGGCAGGTGGCATGATTCAACACCAGGCTGTCGATGCCACTGGTCAGGGAGTCCGGTGACAGGTCGAAAATCCGGGGCAGTCGCTCATTCTTGTAATTAAACAACGGGTCAAGAAGGACCTGTCCGGCAAAGCGGGCCTCCACCCCCAGATACTCCAGGACCTCATTCCCGAACCCGTAGTCATCAGCCAGAACCAGCATCCCTCCTGCAGTGACGAAGCGTTCAATATCCTCAAGCTCCGACGGCGTGAAATTGATATAGGGAATAAGGACGAGCGTTGTTCCAGCCGGCGCTGCCGGGAGCTCGGCCAGCGACTCCAGGGGTATGAACGAGTGATTCAAACTCAGCTCACTGGAACCATTCCAGAACGGGTTTTCGGTCTGGAAGTCTTCGTCCGAAGGGAAGACCCATACCACAACAGCCAGTATGATAACCGAGACCACCGCAAGCAACATCAGGAACCTACGCAGCGTCACCTTCAACCTCCTTTTTAATGACAGAGGCAAGCTGTCTGGCATCGGTCGCCATTTCCCTATCTGGCTCACGAGCAGAATAAAGTGCAATCTCCGTCGTCGCCGTCAGTTCAGCCAGGGGCTGCCTGGCAGTCGCAGCAATTCGGGAAACGACCATCCTGAGAAACTCACGCAGGGTGGTGTTTGACCCCAGGTAAGTATCGGTCGCCTTCTCAATGACCCCGAGCCCTTCGAGATAGGCTGCCCATATTTCACCCCTGATGTCGCTTAGTTCTTGCTTCGGTCTCGGTGACGGAGCAACAGGCATTACCTCCGAAAGGAGACCTGAACCACGGGCAGGTATCCCCGGTAGTGCCGTGACCGGTCTCGTGGTCACCCGCCTGTACACCAACAGGCCAACGGACACAAGTCCCACCAGCAACAGACCGATGCCCACCGGGTTGATGACCACAATCCACTTCTCTAACTCAATAGCACTATAGTATGGCTCATCTGGCTCAATCTCCACCGTCAGCTTTTGCGGTCCGGCCAGAGACAGGCGAAGTGGCTCCTCCAAGACAGCCGTGAAACTACCATCAGCGGACGTCTTGACTATCGAGCCTGATGACTTCCCGAAAGTGAGCATTACATTGGCACCGGCAACAGCTTCAGGGCCAATATGTACCCGGCCACTGACCTGCACCTGGCGCGGAATGGTGATTACGGACGGTGCTTGGATATCCGCCTCTATCTGAAATTCGGACACCTGGATATCGAGACCTTCCAAAGTACCGTCATATCGACCATAAGGGGCAACGACAGCATCCAGGCCATGGGCACCAACCGGCGTATCCCCGGGGATGGTAACCTCGACTTCAAATTGGCCTTCTGTCTTTATGTCAACGAGTTGGACGTTATCCAGCATCAGTGAGACGGTCCGCTCCACAACTTCACCAGTTGAGCTGACCCTGCCGATCACGGTGACCGGCAGTCCGGGGTAGGCCAGCCCCGGAGCCGACAGTTCAAGGAAGGTGTTGTAGTATCTGGTCTCAATTGTCACGCTACGGCTCTTCGATGCTGCGTAGACTCCGATGTCGCCACCGGCAGGAAGGTACTGCGTCTCCAGTAATGTGCTGGAGACATAACCAATAGGTATGCCGATGTTGGCGGAGTAAAACCCTTCTTCGTCCGTGGTGAACACCATTGGTTCGTCCTTCCGTAACACGGTAACCTGCCGATTTGCCAGCGGGACGTCATCGCTGGTGAGCCTACCCGTAACAAAGACGCTATCACCAATGAAAGCCGATAGTGGCATTACTTCTATGGTTAGATTTGTGGGCAGCAGTTCTTCTGCTGCCTGGACTTCGTAGTCGGTGGACAGAGTCTGCCAGAGCCGATTGAATTCGTCCACAAGGTCGTGCAGTCGTCTGATAAGCCCCTGCAGACTGTCATATGCCTGCCTGAGCGGGTCAGTAAGCTGGATATCAGTCATGCCCAGTCTGCTCCCGAGGGCATCTGCTGCTCTTTGAACCTTTTCGCGCAGCCCTTCTACATCCCGCAGAACTATCCTCGCCTCCTCCAGCTTCTGCCCGGCTTCATTCAGCTGATACTTGGCCAGCAAGTTTGATGTTTCATTAAGAAGGCCTTCCAGATTATCAAGAGCAACCAGCAATTCGTTTGAGAGTGCATTAAAACGGTCAACAACGTACTGTAAGTCACTGCTGATATTGGCATACTGCATCTCACCAAGCATGCCCCGGGCATCCTGATATTCACCGCTGAACGCCAGTTCAAAGACATCACCGTGAAAGAGCAGCATTAGTAGCACATCCGACGAGCCCCCAATGGTGGCCGGGTTCTCGTGGGGGGTATGAGATGGCTGGGCAACAATCGAGAGAGCGGGAAGAAAGATTGCTACCGGGGCCAGTACTAACAGAATAACGGCAAATTTCTTCATAGCCCGGTTACACGAAATTTATACCAGTACTTTAAGAGCTACTGATAATACAATAACCATAAAGCCAGCGAACAGCACTGCGCTCACGATTGTCAGGCTACGGCGGGCCCTGGATTTGAAATATACGTATAGCTCGGTAACGATGAGGGCTTCAACAACATAGAAGGTATAGTACACATCGAGTGAGTTTGCCCCAATGGCAGCGAGTACGACGGTAGTCAGCAGCAGCAAGCTGGCAACGGTGATAACGTAGTTATTGTATATCTTCATTCTACTGCCTCGATTTCGACAGTATATGTCCTGCCACGTTGCTCCTCCTTTGCCACGACAAACGGTTTGTTCCACGCTTCCGCTGCAATAGAAGCAACCACCGAGGCCAGAGAGCTATCCAGGCACTGATGAGTCCAGGTATCGACACCCTGAATACGCGGGGCGCGTATCTCCACCCTGAGACCCGGCTCAATAGCGTAAACCCTGATTCCGTCGGCTGCCCCCAGCCTCCCCACGAAGAGAGACGTCAATGCCGACTCCAGTGGCACGGGTGAGGGAGCGGGAGTCGATTCCAGCATCCCGGCGGCTACCGTCCCGGCAGTGGTTACCAGAAGACCAACATCATCCGGACCAGCCCCATATCTAACAATGAAGCGCCGGGGAAGAGCACCGGTTATCTTCGGCAGCGAGGGATTACTATGCAGGGGGATTAACGCCTGAGGCCTACCGCCGGTCAGGGATGATGGGAGGTAGATGGGCTTCGACCTGATTCCTAGCTCCTCCACAATCGTGGCAATGTTATCAATACCGGTCTCGAGTAGGAGCATACTGACCTCCGGTGTTACCCTGGGGATGGTCCGTGCCAGAGCGAGGAGGATGAAGGCCATGATAAGCGTGGCAATCCCCAGGGCAGTCAGCCACACCAGGGAAGACAATATCAACACAGAGACCAGCACCAGGATGACACCGACAATTAGTAAGCCAAGCCCCGTCCAGATATATGTATTTCTGTCAGTCCGAACCCTATCCCTGTTTTCCTGCATCCCCTGAACTCTCCACAATCCGGGTGGAAAATACGAGCAGACTAATAAATCACCGCCCTGACGGGTACATCGTCTGCTAAAGGATACCACATGTCCGCCGACTAAGGGAATCAGTACCAAGAGCTAATAAAGATACACATTCAGTACCAGAACAGGTACTCTTAAATAATGAATTTTCAGTCCACCTAGACTGGTAACAGTTGGCTGAAACAAAAAATACAAGGGAAGCAGATTATCGTCAGGTATTGACAGTTGTCAGTACTCAAGATTACAATACCGTATTATTATGGTGGATGACAGTTTACCCCTCATTGATTTCTTGAGAGAATTAATTCATCAGCGGATGCTTCTACCCAGCCAGCTTGCAAAAGAAGTGGGTATTAGCCACTCTACCGTTAGCCGCTGGCTTCGAGGGAAAGAGCTGCCCAGCACAAAGTCCTGTCGGAGGCTCGCAGAATACAGTGGCATACCCCTGCAAAAGATACTCTCTGTCTCCGGTCATGTGCCAGAACTGGTCGAGTCACCCGCCGATAACTGGCCGGAGTTTCGTGAGTACACCAAAAAGAAGTACCCTGATATGCTGGACGATGACCTCATTACCCTGATTGAGAGACTTATCGAGCAGCGAAGGGGTAAAGCGACGGCACCAGGGAACCCCGGGTGAGAATCTCAACTTCAGACCCCGGCCAGCGACAACGACGGCACATTGCCCGCTTCGTGAGCAACGCCCGACCTGCAAATGGACGGATTATACTGTGAAAATCCCTACTAATTTCGCCACTTATTTGTTGGCGACGTGCTTGACCGTACCCTAATCTAACACAGTACGTCCTGAAGGCCTACAGCTGGTAGCATCTGCCGATTCTTAGAGAGACTGACCGACAGAAACCTCAGCCGGGGCGGTATCCCCCAGAATGTCCAGATACGGTAATATATAGCCCACTTTTTTCCGTATTATAACGAGTATACGCCCGACTTTCTCAATAGCAGGAGTCTTTATTCCACGCCTAAACTATGGCTGGATTAACCGGGCTAAACTGGGGGTTGACAAATCACAAAAAATACTGTAAGGTATTATATACGGAAGTCCACTACCGCATTATTCGAGCAGGCAGTTCGAGCTACTAAAAAGAAGGGGGCCGCCGTCCAGATGAAAAGGATTTACGTCAAAGAAGAGGTCTGCATCGGCTGCCACCTTTGCGAAGTCCATTGCCAGGTTGAGCATTCACAGTCAAAGGACATAATCAAGGCTTTCAAAAAGGAGACCCCACCCCTGCCCAGAGTGCGCGTGGAAGAGAAACGCCCGGTGTCATTTTCGGTGCGCTGCCACCACTGCGATGAGCCCTTCTGTGTTTATGCCTGTCTCACCGGTGCCCTCACCCGAGACCCCGAGACCGGCATTGTCAACATCGACGAGGAGAGGTGCATCGGCTGCTGGACATGTCTGCTGGTCTGTCCCTTCGGTGCGATACGTCAGGACACCAGCCTGGGAAGAACAGTAAAATGCGACCTGTGTCCGGGAGCAGATATCCCGGCATGCGTCGCCAACTGTCCTAACGAGGCACTGGTATACATAGAGATTCAAGACAGGAAGCCTGAAGTAAAGAGCAGGGTAATTACCGCGGTTTGATTAGTATTCGGGGCGATTGACTCCGAAACAGTAAAGGAGGTATATCATGGATTACAACTGGGGTCCACACTATCTCGTTCCATCGGAGGCTCTGAAAGTCTACTCCGGGGGTGTTCTACTAAGGGAGGAATTTGATGAAGACCTGTTGCGAAAGCAGTTAAAGGAGCTGGGCTTGGCAGGACCTGTTACCAGAATAAACAACCCCTGGTACTATCGCCAGAAAAATACGGCTACCTGGATTATGATAGGGGAATCCGATAACAGAAACGAAAACTTCCCGGTGAGGTGGGATACAACCACCTTGGCAAACGGAAAATATGAGGTACTGGGACTAATGCATGTCTTTGTGAAAAAGAACGGCGGGGAAAAAGCTATCGCCAGAGAAAACATCGTGGAAGTCACTGTCGAGAACTAAAACTTCATAACTAACCAGAGGAAAAGAATCGGGATGATTGCTATTATTGATTACGGTGCGGGCAATCTGCGTAGCGTCGTAAACGCTATCGCCAGGCTGGGATATGAGTCAAAGGTGACCAGTAACCCGGACGATGTACTGGCGGCCACGGCCCTCATCCTGCCGGGCGTCGGCGCTGCCGGCGATACCATGACCAACCTCAACCGACTGCAGCTGACCGGCCCGATTAGTCAATATATCAGCGACGGCAAGCCCTTCCTCGGCATCTGTGTCGGCCTGCAGGTGCTCTTTACCGGCACCGAAGAGGGTGGCTGGTACGATTGCCTCAATATCATCCCCGGACAGGTAAAAAGGCTTCCCGAGGGACAGAAGATTCCTCATATGGGCTGGAATCAGGTCAGACAGTTGATACCCCATCCGGTCTTCGAAGGCATACCAGACGAGACCAACTTCTACTTTGTTCACAGCTACTATGTGTCTCCGGATGATAAGGCACTGGTGGCTGGTGAGACTGAGTACGGTATTACTTTTTGCAGTGCCATCGCCCGTGGCAATCTCGTTGCCACCCAGTTTCACCCGGAGCGGAGTGGCGAGGCCGGGCTCCGTATCTATAACAATTTCTTAAAGCTGGCCCTGGCGGGAGAGGCAGCCAGCAGCTAAACGGACTGGGCACACAATGGGAAAGACAGAAAGGGTAAAATATCTTATTATCGGTAACTCCGCCGGAGGCATCGGCACCGCCGAGGCCATCCGCGAAGTGGACAAGGCAGGCTCAATTGCCATTGTCTCCGATGAGCCCTACCCCGTCTACTCGCGGCCGCTTATCTCGAAATACCTGGCCGAAAAACGCCCTCTGGAGAGAATCCTCTTCCGGCCCGCCGATTTCTATGAAGATAACCGCATCAAGACTTTCCTCGGCAGGAAGGCAGAGGAACTGGACACTAACGCCCATTCTGTGCTGCTGGCTGATGACACGACCATTGTCTGGGAGAAGCTACTTCTGGCTACCGGAGGCCTGCCCATTGTACCCCCGACGGAGGGTAGTGAAAGCGATGGTGTCTTTACCTTCACCACCCTGGATGATGCCAGGGCGATTGACCGATTCCTGGGCGAGGCCAGACGTGCCGTGGTCATCGGCGGCGGCCTCATTGGCGTGAGCGTCACCGAGGCACTGGTCAAGCGGGGGATTCAGGTCACCATCATCGAAATGATGGGACGAATCCTGAGCACCATTCTAGATGAAGAAATGTCCGCCTTAGAGAAGACCGCCCTGGAACAGTCCGGGGTTAATATCCTCACCGGCCACACCGTGACCAGCGTAGATAATGAGTCATCGACCGGACGGGTAAACGGCGTCACCCTGGACGACGGCACCGGTGTTCCGTGCGGGCTGGTGGTAGTGGCTATCGGCGTCCACCCGCGCACCGGACTCGCCGCCTCCGCCGGCATCAACATAAATCGAGGCATTGTGGTTGACCGCCATATGAGAACATCCAGTCCCGACGTCTATGCTTGCGGTGATGCCGCCGAGGTGTTCGACTTTATCCATGGGGAGAACCGGGTCACCCCAATCTGGCCCAACGCCTACCTTGGCGGCAGGGTTGCCGGGTTCAACATGGCTGGAGTACCCACCGAATATCAGGGCGGGACTGCAATGAACTCAATGAACTATTTCGGGCTGGCCGTCACCACCGCTGGAATAGCCACGCCACCCGATGGCAGCTACACAACGGTCAGCCAGAGGCAGAACGGCTCCTATAAAAAAGTAGTATTAAAGGACGGGCTGGTAGTAGGCATGGTGTTCGCCAGGGATGTTGAGCGGTCAGGCATCATCTTCAGCCTAATGAAGGAGCGTGTGAACGTACAGGGTCTTGAACAGGCGCTGGTCGCTGAAGATTTCGGCCTCGTCTCTCTACCCGAAGAAATATGGCGGTCACGGCTGGAAGTGCCATCTGGGGTCGGTGACTAACTGCACCGGATACGATGCCTGCTCAAGGAGTATTAGACATGAAAGACCTGCAAAGCGTAAATAACCCGCACGGCGACAGCAAAGTTATAGATGCCTGCTCTATATTCGGCGCGATGGATACCTCAGGAAAAGCATTTTCCGGAGAAAGTATTATCCGTGCCATTGCTAATATGCACGACCGGGGCAACGGCCTCGGTGGTGGTTTTGCTGTTTACGGAATCTACCCGGAACATGCCGACCTCTATGCTTTCCATGTCATGTTCCTCAGTCCGGAAGGGAGGCGGCAGACCGAGGAATTCCTGCATAAACACTTCGAGATAGTACACGCCGAGGAGATACCGACCCGACCAGCGCGGAAGATTATCAATCCGCCTCTGGTCTGGCGTTACTTCCTTGATGCAGACCAGTACAAACCCAGGAGCCAGTCCGAGGACGATTACGTCGTCGAGCGGGTGATGGAGATAAACACCAGGCTGGATGATGTCTTTGTTTTTTCCAGCGGTAAGGACATGGGGGTATTTAAGGGGGTCGGCTATCCCGAAGACATTGGCGAGTACTTCTGCCTCGACGAATACGAAGGCTACCTGTGGACCGCCCACGGCCGCTTCCCCACCAATACCCCTGGATGGTGGGGCGGGGCACACCCCTTCAACATTCTCGACTGGTCGGTCGTCCACAATGGTGAGATTTCTTCCTACGGAATCAACCGACGCTACCTGGAGCAGTTTGGCTACCAGTGCACCATGCAGACAGATACCGAGGTGGTCGCCTATGCCGTTGACCTGGTAATACGCAAGCACGGACTGCCGGTGGAGGTATTTGCTGAAATCGTGGCACCCCCCTTCTGGGATGACATCGAACGCCGGCCAGTAAAAGAGCGTGAGCGGCTCCTGGCCCTGCGGCAGGTGTACGGCAGCATGCTTCTTAATGGGCCGTTCACCGTAATCATCGCCCACCAGGGCGAGATGCTCGGTCTCACCGACCGCATCCGGCTCCGGCCTTTGACAGTCGGCGAGAAGGGTAGTATGGTTTATCTCTCCTCAGAGGAGGCGGCCATCCGTCTCATCTGTCCCGACCTGGACAAAGTCTGGTCACCACATGGGGGCGAACCGGTCGTAGCCCGACTGGGGAAGCCAGTGGAGCGACCACAGCGGAATCTAGAACAGCAACCTGAGGCACTCGCTGCCGGGGAGGTCATCTGATGCTCACAAAGAGAATCATCCCCTGCCTGGATGTAAAAGATGGCCGGGTAGTAAAAGGCGTAAGGTACCGCGACTCTCAGGATGCCGGTGACCCGGTGGAACTGGCTGCGTTTTACAATGAGCAGGGTGCCGACGAACTCGTCTTCTACGACATTACTGCTTCCAGTGACGAGCGGAAGACAGTACGGGAGGTGGTGGAGCGTACCGCTGACCAGGTATTCATCCCTCTGACAGTAGGCGGGGGACTACGGACAGTAGAGGACATGAGAAGTATGCTGGAAGCCGGAGCAGACAAGGTCTCCATCAACACTGCGGCGGTACTGGACCCAACCCTCATAACTCGTGGTGCCGAGCGCTTCGGCAGCCAGTGTATTGTCCTGAGCATGGATGCCAAACGCATCTCCGATGAACACCCGCTCCGCTGGGGAGTGTTCACTCATACCGGTGCCGGTGGAGGGAGAGCTACCGGTCGTGACGCGCTGGAATGGGCAGTCCGGGCGGTTGAGCTGGGGGCGGGCGAGATTGTGGTCAACAGCATTGATGCCGACGGCACCCAGGCTGGCTATGATATCGAGCTTCTCCACGCCATCTCGACGGCTGTCAGCGTGCCGGTGGTGGCCAGCGGCGGGGCTGGCACGCTGGAAGACCTCTACCGGGCCCTGGTAGAGGGCGAGGCAGATGCTGTTCTGGCCGCCAGCATTTTTCACTACGGGACCTACTCAATCCAGGAAGCCAAGGAATATCTGGCAGGCAGGGGAATCCCGGTACGGCTATAGGGACACGAGAGAAACCATGAAGACGTATTTACCACCACAGTTCAAGATAGTGCGAGACCCGGAGCGCTGCATCCAGTGCCAGGTGTGCGTCAACCAGTGCTCCTTCGAGACGCACTATTATGACGCCGACGAAGACGAGGTGAAGAGCCGCTCGGAGAACTGCGTTGGCTGCCACCGTTGCGTCACCTTCTGCCCTACCGGAGCACTGACGGTTGTCAAGAACCAGCTCGCCTACCGGGACAACTACAACTGGACCCCGGAAGCCATTGAGGATATCCTGAAGCAGGCCGAAGACGGTGCCATGCTCCTCACCGGCATGGGCAATGATAAGGGCTACCGCATCTACTGGGACCATCTCGTGCTGAATGCCAGTCAGGTGACCAACCCGTCAATTGACCCGCTACGTGAGCCGATGGAGTTGACCACCTACCTCGGTCGGAAACCGGATAGTATCAAGCTGGGTAAGGACAACTCTACCCTGGAAACCAAGATACCTCCCCAGGTCAAACTGGAGATTCCGGTGATGTTCGCCGCCATGTCCTACGGGGCCGTCAGTCTCAACACGCATCACTCACTCGCCCGGGCGGCCACCGAGATGGGTACACTGTGGAACACCGGCGAGGGGGGACTGCATTCCAGTCTGTATAAATACGGCGACAATACCATCGTCCAGGTGGCATCAGGGCGCTTCGGGGTACACGCCGACTACCTGAACGCCGGCAGGGTGGTGGAAATAAAGATTGGCCAGGGGGCCAAGCCGGGCATTGGCGGTCATCTCCCCGGTGAGAAGGTGAGCGCCGAGGTCTCACTGACCCGGATGATTCCCAAAGGGACAGACGCCCTGTCACCGGCACCACAGCATGACATCTATTCCATCGAAGACCTGGCCCAGCTCATCTACGCCCTTAAGGAGGCGACCAACTACACCAAGCCGGTAGCGGTCAAGATTGCAGCCGTCCACAACTCGGCGGCGATTGCCAGCGGCATGGTCCGGGCCGGTGCCGACATCATTGTCCTTGATGGCCTCAGAGGCTCCACTGGAGCAGCACCTAAGGCTATTCGGGACAATGTCGGGATACCCATCGAGCTGGCGCTGGCAGCAGTTGACACGCGGCTCAGACAGGAGGGCATCCGCAACCAGGCCTCGGTGGTCGTCTCCGGCGGAATCCGTAACAGCGGTGATGTTGCCAAAGCGATTGCCCTCGGTGCCGATGCGGTGTACATTGGCACAGCGGCACTAATTGCTCTGGGCTGCCACGTCTGCCAGCAGTGCCACACCGGCAGGTGCGCCTGGGGAATCTGCACAACCGACCTCGCCCTGACCAAGAGAATTAACCCCGATATCGGCGCCCGTCGGCTGGCCAGCCTGCTCCGGGGCTGGAGTCTTGAACTCAAGGACCTGCTCGGAGGCATGGGAATAAATGCTTTGGAGAGTCTGCGCGGTAACCGGCTGCACCTGAGAGGTGTCGGTCTGACGGATACTGAGCTTGAAATCCTCGGAGTAAAGATGGCAGGAAACTGAAATGGCAAAGACCTTAGCTTCAGCAAAGATAGACGCCAGTGGTATCTACTACCGTGACCTGAACACCAGGATTAGACATCTTGCTACCGAAGGTGTCAGGAAGGTCAGGCTGGAGAATGTCTACGGCCAGAGATATATCGGCACCAGCCTTGACAAACCAATCGAGATAGAGGTCCACGGCACACCGGGCAATGACCTGGGAGCATTTATGAACGGCTCCAGGATAGTTGTCTATGGCAATACTCAGGACGGCTGCGGTAACACCATGAACGATGGTGAGATTATCGTCCACGGCCGCGCCGGGGATATTGCCGGTTTATCAGCCCGGGGCGGCAAAATCTTTATCCGCGACGATGTCGGCTACCGGGCAGGTATCCACATGAAGGAATACGGCGAAAAGAAGCCGGTGGTCATCATCGGCGGTACTGCCCAGGACTTCCTCGCCGAGTACATGGCCGGCGGTATCCTTATCCTGCTGGGACTGAACCTGAATGGCGAAAAACACAACGCCCGCTTCATCGGCACCGGCATGCACGGCGGCGTCGTCTACATCAGGGGAAGTATCGAGGCCCACCAGCTGGGCAAGGAAGTCGGTGTTGCCGACCTGGACGAAGAGGAGCGCCATATCCTGAAGCAGTACGTCGACGAGTTTGCCGAGCACTTTGACTACCAGCCAGAGGAAATACTGAACCAGGAGTTCCTCAAGCTCTACCCCCGCTGGCTGCGGCCCTACGGTAAGCTGTATACCTACTAAAGGGGAAAGGTAACTATGCCCAGGGTATTGATAATAGCTGAAGACGCCGAAGCGGTCAGGCAACTGGCAACCGAGCTTAACCGCCGTAACTTTACCTGCTCCGTTTCCAGTGCCGCAGGAATCGACCAGCAGCTCACTGAGCAGACGCCGGACCTGGTGCTGCTGGAAACAGACAACCACGACAGCATAGGGCCACTCTCCCGAGTAATCCGGCAGAGAAACATGCCAGTAATAGCTTTAGCTCGCCTGGAAACCATCAGCAGCCTTGATGGCCAACTGGACGTGGACGATTTCGTCATAAGGCCCTATAACCCGCGGGAACTTATTGCGAGAGCAAAACGACTCCTTCACAAGAACACCCGGGACAATACAGAGCTCATCAGGTGTGGTGACCTGACGATTGATACCGCCAGGTGCGAGGTCACCGTAGCAGGCAGCCCGAAAATACTGACCTTCAAAGAGTATGAGCTGCTCAAGTTCCTGGCGAGCAATCCTGGCCGCGTTTTTAGCCGCAATACCCTGCTCGACCGCGTTTGGGGCCGTGATTACTTCGGCGGAGATAGAACCGTTGACGTCCATGTGAGAAGACTCAGGAGCAAAATAGAAGACTCCGGCCACTGTTTCATCGAGACCGTGAGAAACATCGGCTACAGGTTCAGTGGCAGCAGTTAGCCCCCTACCCACCCCCCCTTTCTCGTAACACAGATTTAACCCACACGTAATCTGCCCGAAACATTTTCCGGATAGAATATTGCCATCGAGACAGTCACAGGGGGCTGAAGTGAAGCTGGATCTGTTTCACGTATCACTAAGTGGCGGTATTTACCATACTATGTACATGGTAGCCCTACTGTCACCTGCTGCAACGCGGGGCAATACTAAAGCGCGAGCTTCAGCCACCAGAATCGGCAGCAGGCACACCACACAACACAAAGAGATTATTGTGTCGCAAAATCAAGGACAACACCACCTGGCCCCTCTCCCGGGAGATAAAAGATGCCAATAGTTGCGGCAGACACAGCCTGGGTCCTTGTTTCATCGGCGATGGTTATGCTAATGACCCCCGGAGTGGCTCTCTTCTACGGTGGCATGGTGAGAAGGAAGAATTTTCTGTCCACCATGATGATGAGCTTCGCCGCACTGGGGCTGGTGGGCCTGCTCTGGGTACTCTATGGCTACAGCCTGAGCTTCGGCCCCGACCGGGCGGGCATTATGGGCGGACTTGACTTCATCGCTCTCGCAGGTGTAGGACAGAACCCCTCACCCGTTTACGCATCCACCATCCCCCACCTAGCTTTTATGATATTTCAAGCCATGTTCGCTATCATTACCGTCGCCCTTATCACTGGGGCAGTCGTTGAGCGAATCAAGTTCAGCGCCCTTCTGTTGTTCTCAGCCCTGTGGTTGACCTTTGTCTATTGCCCCGTGGCCCACTGGGTATGGGGTAATGGCGGCTGGCTCGCCCGAATCGGCGCACTCGATTTCGCCGGGGGGACGGTAGTCCACATTGCCTCTGGTGTCTCCGCCCTCGCCCTGGCAATTGTACTCGGCCCCCGGCGCGGTTTTCGGGAAGGCGAACCGATGGAACCCGGTAATATCCCCATGGTGGCCATCGGCGCCGGAATCCTCTGGTTTGGCTGGTTCGGCTTCAATGCCGGCAGTGCTCTCACATCAGGTGGCCTGGCCGCCAGTGCCTTCGTGGCCACTAATATCTCCGCAGCAGCGGCGGCTTTTACCTGGATGATGCTGGGTTGGGCCCACCGGCGTCCTACCCTCCTTGGCGTGGCCACCGGTGCCGTAGCTGGTCTGGTGGCAATTACACCCGCCGCCGGCTTCGTCTCGCCGATAATGGGGATACCTATCGGCATCGGCGCTGCCGTGCTATGCTATTACTGCATGCTCTTCAGAATGAAGCACGGCATAGATGAGTCTCTGGACGTATGGGCAGTCCACGGTATGGGTGGCACCTGGGGTGCTCTGGCTACCGGTATTTTCGCTACTGTAGCGGTCAATTCAGCCGGGGCCGATGGCCTGCTCTACGGGAACCCCGAGCAAGTCCTGCTTCAGGCAGCCGGGATTGCTAGCGTCTGGGCCTTTGCCTTCGGTGCCACCTGGGTACTGGGCAAAGTGGTAGACCGTATCATCGGGCTACGAGTCAGCGCCACCGAGGAGACAGTCGGGCTGGATATTTCTCAGCATGGAGAGCGTGCTTACGGAGGCCAGCTACGATGAAAAAGATAGAGGCCATAATCAGAGAGGAAAAACTGGAACCGGTCAGAAAAGCCCTCGAAGACGTTGGCTACTTCGGAATGACAGTGAGTGAAGTGAGTGGCCGGGGACGACAGGGAGGCATTCCCTTGCAGTGGCGGGTCGGAGAATACCGGGTGGAGTTTCTGCCCAAGCTCAAGGTCGAGGTAGTGGTCATGGATGAGGATGTCGCCCCGGCCCTCGGGGCCATCACCCGCACCGCCCGGACAGGTGAAATCGGAGACGGTAAGATATTCATCATCCCCGTTGAAGATGCGGTCCGCATCAGGACTGGCGATTCTGGTGGAAACGCGGTATGATACAGCAAAGCAAAAGGAGGCATAGCCAGCAAAATGATAAATAAGACTGAGGAAGGCAAGGAATACGTACTCAAGTTGGCCAAGGAGCATGACGTCAAGTTTATCTGGATGTGGTTCACTGACATCCTGGGCATACTCAAGAGCTTCGCCATTACTGTAGAAGAACTGGAAGGGGCCCTGGATGAAGGGATGGGATTTGACGGCTCCTCGATTGAAGGCTTTGCCAGGATAGACGAAAGCGATATGGTTGCCCTGCCCGACCCCGATACCTTCCGATTAGTACCGTGGCGACCCCGTGAGCACCATGCTGTCGCCCGGATGTTCTGTGATGTCCTCAGGCCCGGCGGTCAACCCTTCGAAGGTGACCCGCGCTATATTCTGAAGAGGAACCTGAAAAAGGCCGCCGACCTGGGCTATACCTTCTACGTGGGACCAGAACTGGAGTACTTCTACTTCAATAATGACCAGGGGACAGAGCCACTGGACAAGGGCGGTTATTTTGACCTTACTCCTCACGATGCCGCTACCGACTTGAGACGGGCAACAGTCCTGATGCTGGAACAGCTTGGTATTGACGTTGAGTATTCCCACCACGAGGTTGCCTATAGCCAGCACGAGATAGACATGAGGTACACAGACGCCCTGACCATGGCCGACAATGTAATGACCTACCGGCTGACAGTCAAGGAAGTGGCCATGGCTAACGGGGTATATGCTACCTTCATGCCCAAGCCTGTTTTCGGAATCAACGGCAGCGGCATGCACGTGCACCAGTCACTCTTCAAGGGCGACAAAAACGCCTTCTTTGCCAAAAGCGACGAGTATCACCTCTCGAAAGAAGCCAAGTCCTATATTGCCGGACTGCTCAAGTACGCCCCGGAGATTACGGCTGTATGCAACCAGTGGGTCAATTCCTACAAACGGCTGGTCCCCGGCTATGAGGCCCCCGTATACCTTTCCTGGGCACGGCGCAACCGTTCCGACCTCATCCGTGTCCCCGAATATAAACCAGGCAGAGAGCAGGCCACCAGAATCGAATTCCGCTCGCCGGACCCCGCCTGCAATCCCTACCTTGCCTTCAGCGTGATGCTGGCCGCCGGTCTGGAGGGAATTGAAAATGGATTGGTTCCACCCGACCCAATAGAAGAAAACGTATACGAAATGACCGAAGATGAGCGGAAGGAGAGGGGCATCAGTACCCTACCAGCCAGTCTCTGGGAGGCCATTACCCTTACTGAAAAGAGTGAGCTGGTAAGGAAGACCCTGGGTGACCACGTCTTCAATGCCTTCATCACCAACAAGAAAATAGAGTGGGACTTCTACCGAACCCAGGTCACCGATTACGAGATTCAGCGATACCTGCCAGTTCTATAGGTCAGGAGGATGTGGTATGTATCGCTTGCGCGTGGGTATGGCACAACTAAACACCACGGTTGGTGACTTCGCCGGCAATACCCGTAAGATTTTAGCTTCGATTGACCAGGCCAGGTCTCTGGGCACAGATGTCATCGCCTTTCCAGAGCTGGCTATCTGCGGCTACCCTCCGGAAGACCTCCTGCTCAAGCCGCAATTCATCCAGGAAAATCGGCGTGCCCTGGAGAAGGTGGTCGAAGGCTCCGCAGGAATTGCGGTAGTCGTTGGCTTTGCAGACGCTGACAAAGACATCTACAACGCTGCCGCCGTGCTCTACAATGGCCGGCTCGTCGGCGTTTACCACAAAGCCTACCTGCCCAACTATGGCGTGTTCGACGAAGACCGCTACTTCCGAGCAGGCAACACCGCTCCAGTTTATACCTTTGCCGGTGTTGGCATCGGCGTCAATATCTGCGAGGACGTCTGGTACGAAGGCGGACCGGCAACTGTCCAGGCCTGCGCCGGAGCCGAGGTAATCATCAATATCAGTGCCTCACCATATCATGCCGGCAGGGGTAATTTCCGGGAGCGTATGCTGTCCACCCGCGCCTCTGATACCGTAACCATGTTTGTTTATGTCAATCTGGTCGGAGGGCAGGACGAACTGGTGTTTGACGGTAACAGTCTGATATTCGATGAGAAAGGCCGTCTGATAGCACGGGGCCATCAATTTGAAGAAGACCTGGTGGTGTGCGACCTTGATGTCGAGTCTGTCTTTCGGGCACGCCTCCACGACCCCCGCTGGCGAAAAGAGCTACCTGCACCAGAAAGCCAGCGGTGGCAGACAAGCACGATAAAGATAACCGACGAGCCGCCAGCCATGCCGAAACCACCGCTCCCGCAGCGTGAGGCCGTTGCTCATGGCCTGCCCGGTGAAGTCTACGATGCACTTGTGCTGGGCACACGCGATTACATCCATAAGAATGGCTTTGAGAAGGTGGTGATAGGACTTTCCGGGGGGATAGATTCGACACTGGTAGCCACTGTTGCCGTCGATGCCCTGGGACAGTCCAATGTGGTCGGCGTGGCCATGCCTTCCCGCTACTCCTCTCCAGGTAGCATATCAGATGCCGAACTGCTGGCAAAGAATCTGGGCATCCGCCTGTTGACCGTCCCGATAGAGCCGGCCTTTCAAGCCTACCTGGAAATGCTCAAGGAGCCCCTCTCCGGCACTCAGCCGGATGTCACCGAAGAAAATATACAGGCACGCATCCGGGGTAATATCCTGATGGCGCTGTCAAACAAGTTCGGCTGGATTGTCCTCACCACCGGTAATAAGAGTGAATACGCCACCGGCTATACCACTCTCTACGGAGACATGGCCGGCGGCTTTGCTGTTCTCAAGGATGTGCCCAAGACCCTGGTAAAGGAACTGGCCATGTACCGCAACTCACTGGCCGGTACTGAGTTGATACCGGTTACCATCATCAACAAGCCACCGTCGGCAGAGCTTCGCCCCGACCAGCGTGATGTCGATACCCTACCACCATACGAGCTGCTCGACCCAATCCTTACTGCTTATGTCGAGGAAGACAAGAGCATCGAGCAGATAGTGAACATGGGTTGCGAAGAGGCAGCCGTACGAAAGGCGGCCCAGCTGGTAGACCGCAGCGAGTACAAACGCCGTCAGTCGCCACCCGGCATCAAGATAACTCCGCGGGCATTCGGCCGGGACAGGCGCCTGCCAATCACCAATCGGTTCAAGGAATGGTGAGAAGCCATGAGCACTATCCACCCCCGTATTAAGAGTGCTATAATCACTGAAGGTCAGCGTGGAGCCGAAAGGGGGGTGGAGAGCCTGGTGGTACAGGGCAAGCACTCAGCCGCCGAGAGAAAAGTCATTGCTATTCTCAGGGTCTTGAGCGAGTCTTCACAACCTCTGGGCTCGATTACCATCGCCCGGGAGCTGGAACGCTACGGAATATACCTCAGCGAGCGCGGTGTCAGATACCACCTGAAAATAGCCGACGGGCGAGGCTATACGCACTCGCTCGGGCGTGATGGCCGGATGCTGACACCGCAGGGACTTGAAGAGCTCAAGTTAGCGCTGGCCCCGGAGCAGGTAGGCTTTATCCTGGAGAAGCTTGAGCTGCTGGCCTTCCAGACCACCTTTGACCCTGTCAAGCGGACTGGTCGGCTTCCGATAAACACCTCTCTGATTGACAAGGAAAGGTTCAGGGAAGCCCTGGCTCCTATGAAAGATGTCATTGAGGCCGGACTGTGTGTCTGTGCGCTGGTGGCAACAGCTTCCGAGGGGGAGAAACTGGGTTCGGTAGTTGTCCCCAGCGGCACGATTGGCCTGGCCACTGTCTGCAGTGTCGCCATCAATGGCGTTCTGCTCAAGGCTGGCATTCCTGTTGTTTCCCAGTTCGGCGGAGTGCTGGAAGTCAAGAATTTAAAACCGGAGCGCTTCATTGCTGTCATCAATTACGACGGCACTTCCATTGACCCTTCCGAGCAGTACATCCACGCCGGGATGACCAGTGTTGGTAAGACCGCCAGGACCGGCAGCGGCCGGATACTGGCCAACTTCCGCGAGATGCCAGCACTGGCACGGTCGCTGGCCGTTGAGAGAATCGTCGCCCTCAAGGAAGCCGGTATCGGTGGGGTCTATGTCCTGGGCAACACCAGTGAGCCCATCTGCCAGGTCACGGTAGGAATGAACCGGGTAGGCATGGTACTGCTCGGTGGACTGAACCCGCTGGCGGCAGCTGTCGAAGCTGGTATCGACATCGAGAATATCGGCGAAAGCGGCGTCGTCGATTTTGAACAGCTTGTTCCTATCCGGGACCTGTAGGGGGGAGGAGGCCGGCGACATGGCGGACAGGTATTCGAGGCAGATAATATTCCCTGACCTCGGCAAGAAGGGCCAGCTCCAGCTCTCAAAAAGTCACGTCGTCATCATCGGCTGCGGGGGACTAGGCTCCATGATCGCCAGCGCTCTGGTACGGGCCGGCGTCGGCAGGGTCAGGGTCATCGACCGGGACTTCATCGAATATCACAACCTGCACCGGCAGGTCCTCTTTGACGAAGACGACATCAGGAACGAACTACCCAAGGCAGCCGCCGCCGAGCGGCACCTCAGGAAGATAAACTCTTCGGTGGAAATCGAGGGTGTTATTGCCGATGTGAACCACGGCAACATCGAAGAGCTTGTCATTGGGGCCGACCTGATAATGGACGGCCTGGACAACTTCGAGGGGCGGCTACTCATCAATGACGTCTCACTGAAGTACGGCATCCCCTGGGTCTACGGGGCCGCCGTCGCTTCTTCCGGGATGACAACCAGCTTCATCCCCGGTAAGACCCCCTGCTTCCGCTGCCTCTCCGCCAGTGCCCCGGCCGGTGGACTGGTCGGTACCTGTGATACCGCCGGTGTGCTTGGCCCGGTGCCCTTCATCATCGGCTCCCTGCAAGCTGCCCAGGCAATGAAGCTCCTGACCGGGAAGGCGGACACCGAGCAGAGTCTCACGGTAATCGATGTCTGGCAGGGGACATTTCAGCACCTCAAGACCGGTTACCGCAAGGACTGCCCGGCCTGCCAGGGCAAATACGAGTACCTCGAAGGGAAGTCCGGGGTGGAGACCACCTCACTCTGCGGCCAGAATGTCGTCCAGGTACTGAACACCAGCGGCGGCGAGGTTGACCTCAAAGCGATGGCATTACGCCTGGCCCAGATAACCGAGGTCACCTACAACGACTTTATGCTCCGCTTCCAGGCCGATAAAGAAAGGGAAATGGTGGTCTTTGCCGACGGCCGCGCCATGGTGCGGAACACCACCGACGAATCACTCGCCCGGGCGCTTTACGCCAAGTATGTGGGGATGTAGGCTGCCAATAAGGCGGGACTAATTTGTTACTGTCCCTTGCTCTCAACCCTGTTTCTGGTCCCTGTTGGTATACTGCAATAGCTCAACCGGAGCCCCGGCCTCTTCTATCATCGCCACCAGGACGCCCGGTGACGGGGAGTTGGGTGCGGTTATTACCTTCTTCCCCTTGACGGCCTCATAAAGGTCATCGACCTCGAAAGCCACATGAGCGACCTTCTGTACCAGCTCCGGAATATCACATCCCTTTTCATACCGCATCCACTGTATGCCGAACGGATTCGATTCGTGGTCGGTGGCGTATAGCTTGAGGTGTTTCAGGTGAACCTCACCTGCCATCTTCCGGTGAGTTGGGATGCCTATATGATGATACCTGTATTTGCTGTTAATAAGCCCTACCTCCGTTGTATTCTGACCTCTTTGGGGTATTCACCTTAGCAAGCCTTGCTTCTCAAAGAAATCGATAACTTCCGGGGCGTTTCTCGGGTCTTCTCCTGTGCCAAAAGCCGGCCCCGGATAACCAAATTCAATCCTAATGGTATTATTGTCGTTGTCGAGCTCAATTATAGCGTCCATAATCACAACTCCAGGATAGATAGTCGAAGAAACCATGGAAGAGAATTTACCCCGGTATATTTCTTTTCCCTCAATCTTGAGTACGAAATCTCTGGAATACAGGCTGTCTGCTAGCTTTGGAATCGTCTCCCATGTCATATACGAGTTCCACTTTCTTATTCCTTCTTCATTCAGCTCAATGGTATGAGTGTCTCCGTAATATGCCTCTATGTGATGTTCGGACAATACCAGCTCCCCGCTATCAATCAGGTAGATGCCGAAACCAACTTCCTCACTACCACAGCAAGCGAGTAAGCTTACAAACGACAAAAGCAGAGAGGTAATCAACAGCAGAGAAATTTTTGGCTTCGCACACATTTTATAGACCATGACCTTTGTTTTCCTGATTTGATGCTTGATTCGTAATTTCTCTGTGATTTTACCGCATAATACCCCGTTTGAGGGTGTTCTGCAACAAGCGTGCTGTGGGCGTACCTACACGTGGATAATGCCACAAAGCGTCACTTGATTTTTCAGAGAGACTACGGCAAAATTGGGCTTACCCGGACTTCGGATTGAAAAATGATTTACAATGAGCTGGTTAGCGGTATCATCGCCATAGTTATCGCCTACCTTGTCGGCGCCTTCCCCACCGCCTACGTCACCACGCGGCTCTTCACCGGAAAGGACATCCGGCAACTCGGCAGCGGTAATGTCGGTGCTAACAATACCTTCAGAGAAGCCGGCCCGGCAGCCGGCGTCATTGTTGGCGTCGTCGATATTGGCAAAGGAGTCGCGGCCGTCGCCATCGCCCATGCAATAGTGGGTATCCCCTTCTTTGAATTGAACCACGAATATAACTATTTCCTGGTGATAGCCGGTCTGGCGGCTGTGGCCGGACACGTATGGCCCGTCTACCTGAGATTCACCGGGGGGAATGGCGTCGCCACCGCCCTCGGCACCCTGATAATTTTGCTGCCCAGAGAACTCGGGATTGCCTGTGCTTTAATCCTGTTGCTCTGGGTGGTTACGCGTAACCTCATCATGTCAGTATATATCAGCTGGCTTTCGGTACCGGTGGCTGCCTGGTTCCTGGAGAAGGACTGGCTGTACGTCGGCTATTCGCTTGCCATGATAGCGGTGCTGGTGCTTGTATTCATACCCACAGCCAGGGCGGCGCTGGTCAAAGCAGGCAGCAGGGAAAACCTGGTGGCGGAGCTACTCCGCCGGGACAAACGCTGACACAGGCAGGGTAAATCCTAAAACCCTACCAGTATACCTTGATACTGGCAACTATTCCCAAGGGCAGCCAGTTAACATCTCCAATCCCGCCGGCGGCCGTCTCTATTGCCGTCTGCCACCCGTTAAGTCCGGCCAGAACATGAATCAGTTCTAGCTGCTCACTCTCAAGCTCCGACCTGATAAACATGAGTTCGGCAAGACTTTCTTCCAGCTCGGCAGCCCATTCCTGGAACTGAGAGTATTCGGGCTCAGGCAATACTGTCCTGCCCCCAAGGGCCTCATTATAGTCCTCTACCTCCTGCTCATAGGCCTCCATCGCCAGGTTGTAGACGTTTACCTCGCAGTTGAAAGCCTCTACCCTCTGATTATAGGTCCCAAGGTCGCGGTTGAATGCTTCCACATCCAGTCGGTACTGCTCCCTATCGGCCAGATAGGCCTGGTAGAAGCTGTACTCCGGGGACGTGGCCACTTCTATACTTATCACCCCGTATTCTCTGCCAATCTCCACGTAGGCTACCTTGTCGGCGCCAAATGCCTGCGCCTCGTCAACTTCACCGGTTTCTCCGGTGTCCAGCTCCATCATGGGGCGATAGGACACCTCCGACCGGACCGGAGATGTGCAGTCGATGAAGACCAGTCCCCGGTCAGTGGTCTGAAAGGCGTTGAGAGCATGCCCTACCTCTCTATCCTCAAACTGCACGCCCACAAAAGCCGCTTTAATCCCGGCAGCCTCGGCATTATTATGGAGCTCTTCAGCAAAGGCAACGCAGGAGTATGAATCAACCGCGTATGGCTTCTGGTCGGTGGTGTCCGCCTCGAGAAACTCCATCAGCTCCTGCCACGTTGGGTCACTTGCCTCCTCGTTATTAACAAGCTGGGCGGACTCGCCTGATGGAGACTTCAGCTGGCTCGGCTGCCTGTCATGGTAGATAATGAAAGCACCGGCGTAGCCGGCTACCTCCTCTCCTCCGTCGCCAAAAAGTCCAGAGGTCGAATCTGCGACGTCAGTGATAAAGCTACAGCCGACAGGCGTGACCGCCGACAGGACTACCAGGACAACAAGAACCAGAATAAATGCAATCCGTCTAAGCACGATACTCCTATGTCCTTGTCCTTCCAGGCGAATTAAAGTACTACCCTATATCCATTGTCACCGCTACACGAGACAGCAGCAATGACTAATTAGTCTCCATCTTCAATGGTACTTTTGTCATACTACCGGATTATTAAAACGTTTCAAAAAGCAATTAGTCTCACTTTCCTTGACATTTCAATGGCAATAAACATAGACTGTTATGGTGAATATGATGGGGCGGTGGTAGACTGCCCGAATTACCAGACCGACTATCCTGATGAAGTGAGTGCCTACCAGCCTGTAAACCAAAAGCGCATTATAAAACACAATGCAACGAAAGGAGGAGCAAGATGGCTTCGGACAACTTAGAAGCTCTCAGGCGCGAGGTACGTGACTGGCTGAGGGCGAACCTGCCAAAGGGGTGGGGAACACCTGAGTACGTGCCACCTCCACGATACAGCCGGGAGTCGCACGAACTGGGTAAGGAATGGACCAAGAAAATGTATGACGCCGGCTACACAGGGTTCAACTACCCCAAAGAATACGGAGGAATAGAGCGCCCACGAGAAGAGATTGCCGTCATCCATGAGGAGATGGCACGTACCGGGACACCCGGAGGACCGCTTTCTCTCGGCTTGCTGGTAGCTGCCCCGGCTATCCTTGTTCACGGGGAGGAATGGCAGAAAAAACGCTTTATCCCCAAAATCCTCAGTGGCGAGGAAAGCTGGTGCGAAGGATTCTCCGAGCCGGATGCCGGTTCAGACCTGGCAAATGTCCAGACCACCGCCGTAAGGGACGGCGACGACTGGGTGGTCAACGGGCAGAAGGTCTGGACCAGCATGTGGGAATTCGCCGACTGGGGCCTGCTGGTCGCCAAGACAGAGCCTGACGCACCGAGACACCGCAACCTGAGCTATTTCCTCTTTGACACAACCACCCCCGGTTTCAGCCGCAGGCCACTGCGACAGATGTCTGGTGAGGCCGAGTTCGGCGAGATGTTCTTCGACGACATGCGCGTCCCAAACAAGAATATGATGGGGGAGCAGGGTAGAGGATGGTACGTTGCCATGACAGCCCTTATGGCAGAACGAAGTTTTGGTGGCACCGGATTTACAGGTGGAATGGCTGCTATGGGTGGTCTGGGTACATCAGACCTGCTCGGGACAAACAGCCTAGTCGAGCTGGCCAAAAATACCAAACGGTACGGCAAATCAGTCTGGGAGGAGTCAGCTTTCAGGCAGAAGATAATGCAGGTCGCTATTGAGCTTGAGGCAATGAGGTGGAGCGGGGCTCGCCTCGCAGCCAAGATGCGGAAGGGTGCGCCTATGGGGAATGAGGCCTCCTTACTCAAGAATTTCCAGGCTGAGATGAGACAACGCCGTGGAGACCTTACCTGTGAAATACTCGGTGCATACTCACAAATGGTCAGGGGTTCAAGCCTCGCCATAGACGATGGTGACCATGTCTATAACATGCTCAGGGCACGGGGTGCTACTATTGAGATGGGCACTTCCGAGATAAACCGTAATATCATCGCGGAACGGATACTAGGCCTGCCGAGATAACAGGAGAACGGCTCTACCCGAAAAATACTTGTTCCGATTAAGAAAAGGAGCACAAGAAGATGGAATTCAGCCTTAGTGAAGAGCAGGAAATGCTCAAGACAATGGCTCGGGACTTTCTAGAAAACGAATGCCCCAAGACACACGTCAGAGAGATGATGGAAGACGAGGTGGGCTTCTCTCGGGAGCTGTGGAAGAAGATGGCCGATGTCGGCTGGCTCGGACTGGTATTCCCCGAGGAATACGGTGGCTCCGGAATGAACTTCAGGGACCTGACCATTCTCTGTGAGGAGATGGGGAGAGCATTACTGCCCGGGCCCTTCCTCCAGACGGTACTGCTGGTAGGTATGTCAATTCTGACTGCCGGGACAGAGGAGCAGAAGAAAGAGTACCTGCCCAAGATAGCCAGCGGTGACATGGTCTGTACCCTCGCCGTGCTTGAGGAGGACGGTGATTTCTGGCCGGATGGTGTACAACTCAAGGCCATGCAGAGAGGTAATGACTACATCCTCAATGGTACCAAGTTATTCGTCAACTATGCCAAAGGGGTTGACTACATACTGGTGGCGGCGCGCACCAGGCGTGCCATAGAACCTGAAGATGGAATCACACTCTTCCTCGTAGACATGACCGAGTGGGGGACATATGTCGCCCCGTTAGCAACCATGGACCAGACCAGACAGCAATTTGAGGTTATCTTCAACCAGGTAGCGGTGCCGGCCAGCAATATCATCGGCGAACTACACAAGGGATGGCCCATACTTAAAGAAGCGGCACTGAAAGCAACGGCGGCGCTCTGCGCCGAGATGGTCGGCGGGGGTGAGTGGGTGCTCGAGACCACGGTAAACTACGCCAAGGAAAGGATAGCCTTCGGGGTACCCATTGGCAGCTTCCAGGTCATCAAGCACAAGTGCGCCGACATGTACAGCGGGCTGGAGTACTCCCGGTCGCTTATGGAGTGGGCAGCCGAATCAATTAAAGATAATGACCCGGACGCTCACATGGCTGTCTCTATGGCCAAGAGCTACTGTGGCGATACCTATAAGATGGTCTGCGACCACGGCGTGCAGACTCACGGCGGTATTGGCTTCACCTGGGACCATGATATGCACCTCTACTTCAAGAGGGCCAGGTCATCGGATACCGCCTTCGGCGACGCTTACTACCATCGGGAACTGCTGGCCAAGGCCGTTGACTAACAATCGAGAGGGCGACAATTATAATTAGGTAGCCTGACTTCTTAAGGAAATCAGTCTGAATCGGGCGGCGCAGGTATACCTGCGCCGCCCGACTTTCATGTCCATAGCAGTTGATATATCCCTAGCCAAAGAAGGCTGTCAGTATTACTGAAACCACTCCCACCAGAAATATCCCGTCGAAGACTCCGGCCCCCCCAATTGATACCATTCCAGCCCCGAGCTTCCTGGCCTTTCTGAGGTTCAGAAGGTCACCGCCAATCAGCGTTCCCAGAACCCCGGATATGTAGGCACAGGGTGCGGCAAACTCTCTGGCGAACAATATGGCAAACAGGGCGGCAAATATCGGGGGGATAAACATTGGTATGGCCAAGCCTCTTCCCGGAACAGGTCTCGTCAGGAACTTGCATATCAGAATCATCAGGAATGTCGCTGTCAGTACCGGTAATAGCGGTACTTTAAAGAGCAGGTAGCAGCACAAAGCGAGCGGGATGATGGCTCCTCCCAGGTTGATGGCCAGCCCGGACTCGCGCCGCACCGGTATCCGGAACCAACCAAAGGTTATCGTGGACTGCTCCACTGTCTTCTTTGTCAGGGGAATATTCACCAGAGAGCCAATCAGGGTGAAGACCAGGGTTAGTAGAGCTGCCTGCGGTGAGATGCCCAGCTTCTCAAAGCTGAAGGCAGTGATATTGAAAAAAACTAAGATAAACAGTATCGGCAGTGCCAGCGCAAATAAGCCCAGTGCCAGACAACCTATCGGGAAAAAGAACACTTTAATCCTTCAATCCGGGGCTGCAGACAATCACTGCCTCAGTCTCCTGACTGCCTCGACTATCGCCGGCAGTACTTCGCCCGTCTGTCCCTGGATAATGAAGTCGGATATGCCCTCATGGGTCAGGGGGGTCGGCTCGGCGTTTATCTCGATTATGGTGGCTACCCCTTTCTGCCTGGCTACCCTGGGTAGGTTGGCGAAGGGATAGACCACCGCTGATGTCCCGCAGATGAGCATCAGGTCACACTTCCAGGCCTCCTCAAGACTGCCCTGGGCCACATCGCTGGGTATCGGTTCCCCAAAACCCACGCCATCGGTCTTCACGATGCCTTTACAAAAAGGACAATGGGGAGGTAGTTGGTCTTTCTGCAGCAAATCCGCCAGGTCGAACTCATCCCGCCGGAAGCGTGCATTACACTCAATACACCGCAGCTTGGCGAAGCTACCGTGGTATTCCAGAAGGTTCTGGATTCCGGCCCTTTCATGAAGTCCGTCAACATTCTGTGTAATCAGGCACTTCAGAATACCCATTTTTTCAAGCTCCACCAGTGCGTAGTGCCCGGCGTTTGGTTCCCTCGCCCCCAGTTCACCCAGGGCACCAGTACTGGCAGCCAACCTTTCCCGCCACCAGGCCTTCGGGTCCTGCATGAACCTCTGGTAGCCCAGATAAGCCCTTCTCTCGGCTTCAGGGTTTTTCGTCCAGACCCCTTGAGGCCCACGAAAATCGGGAATGCCCGACTCGGTTGAAATGCCGGCCCCGGTCAGTGCAATTGCATAATTCGAATCAGCTAAATGTCTGGCGGCCCTTTCTATCAGTCCCTCCATAATTCTCACCCCCTCGGCTATCTACTTAACTGCAGGTCTTAACAAATTCCCCAATAGTATCAAAGTATGAACGCTGACCCATCACCATCAGGTCGTTGTGACCGGCCCCGGGAATAATCAAAATTCTTTTATCTTCAGCACCCGAGCTTCGGTAAAGCTCCTTACCCTCCGAGACAGGCATTATCTGGTCGTATTCACCATGAATAATGAGTGTTGGCTTCGTAATCTGGTGGACCTTTACCTTGTTCAGGAACGGGCTTTCCTCGTCAAGGGTCGTTTGCTCAACACCACCCGCATAGTCCCGGAGTCTGCGAAAATTATTGGCTGAGCCACTCTCCACAATAAGCCCACGAATCTCACCCTGATAATTGAAGGCCACCTCGATAGCCGGTATGCTACCCAGGGAACGGCCCATCACGAAGATACTGTTCCGAAAGCCCTCCCCTCCGATGACCTCCTTGAAACCTTTGAAGATAGGGTGAGTATCGGCAATCATATTCGAAATGGTCGGTTTCCCATCACTCGAACCGTACCCCCGGTAATCGGCCACAAAAAGATTGATTCCCTTCTGGATATATAACGGGGCAATCCACTCATGGCTGGCTACCGTTTCACCGTTCCCGTGGAAATACAGTATGGATGGGCACCCTTTACCAGCTACCCAGAACCCGCATCTGATGCTGACTCCATTCTCGACCTCGATTGCATAGGTGGGCACATCATGCGGGGAGACCTGGAGAAAGTCGGGCAGGCCAAAAGGAGAGTAGGCAAGCGGGAAAATAACTTCCAGTATCTCCGGACGGTCCAGAAACGATAAATCCATTCGAAAACCAGTGTCCCCTTCCTGCTAACCAGTATGATACCACGCCCCGTGGCTGGAAATAAATCGCACCTCTCGTGGAAACAGGCAATCAGCACGGTCGACAACACGAATCCCCGAGGTGTAGAATTGAGCACACCGGGTTAAATGAAAGAGCGCTTTTAGAGCATTGACTGTCAAGTTGTTGGAAACTTGGATATTTTGACAGGAGGTTGTCATGGACCCTAAGGTGAGAGACCAACTGGACAGGCTGGCCAAACTGGTCACTGAATACGAGAACCTCAACACCGAGCTGATGGAACTGCTACCGCCGATGTCAGTTCTCGAGAAAGGGGAGGAACCGCTGTCCTGGACGCTCACCGGGGAAGGTCGGGCAAAGTGGGACTGGATTACGAGCAGACTTCGCGAAGTGCAGGCGT
>Ga0315554_1000079_pt1 | contig 47508 bp, 39 predicted proteins | sample SalMarSW160370MG_FD_202114 | JGI IMG/M metagenome (GOLD analysis project Ga0315554, IMG submission 202114) | Salt marsh sediment microbial communities from the Plum Island Ecosystem LTER, Massachusetts, United States - Salt Marsh Sediment SW1603-70 ...
CAAATTTGAAAAGATTTTCCGGATGGTGGCAGGAAAAAGTCAGCAAGCCAAATAAACGGCCAATATAAAACAATGAAAATAGACGCTATTGTTGGATATGCCTGGTGTCGGCCAAGTTACCAGGCCATAAGAAGCCTGAGCAGGCTTGGACTTCGTGTAGCGGCGGTTGACAGCACGAAATTTGGCATGGGCCAGCCGACAGAAAGAGAATTACATGCATATTTAATTCCAAGGATATAATTGAGATAATAATAGGACTTCTTGGAAAATTATAGGCTTCTGTAATAAGCATTTTATTAATATAATTATTTAAGTAAATAGGGATTTGTTGCGTGGTAGTTGAAAGTAATAGTGACTTTAAAATACGTCCAATGAGACTTAATGATTTAGGTGATGTAGCAGCTATACATAAGGCTTGTTTCTCAGGGTCTGTCTCACTATTTTCGACTCTCGATGCTAAGTTCATAAAATATTTCTATCGGCAAGCGATAGAAGAGCCTGATAGCTATGCAGAAGTTCTTGCAGACCCTGTGGATGACAGAGCAGTGGGATTTGTCATCGGAACAATGAAGCCTGGTTTTCGAACACGTGTTTTGAAGCGAAATATACTTAAGTTTATGTGGTATTTGATCAAGGGCTTACTCAGTAACAGAGAAACATGGAAACATGTTTGGATAAGGATTAAGAACATTAAAAAACTTCTGGCCGATAGACCGAGTACAGAACAGCTTGATATTCCTTCTGCTAAAGGCCCGGAAGCAATGTTCATGCCTATAGCCTTGCTCAAGGAGGCCCGCGGAGATGGTAACGCTGTGCGTCTTACCAGACATTTTACTGAGACGTTATTCCAGGCAGGTGCATACAGAGTATCATCAGGTATTGCCACAGGTAATATCGCGAGCATTAAGTTATTCAAGAAAGTGGGCTGGAACAGTAAGAAATTTTCTGAGCATCGCTATAGTATCTGGATAGACAAATCAAATGATGTGTAATAACAGCAATTCTGATGCCCTCACACTTTATTAGTTGAACTCCTGTTGGCATAATTGCTATATATCGGCTTTTAATCTCAAAAAGAAAACAACATGGAATCTAGAAATTATCCACCTGCTTTTATAACTTATGGATGGTGCCGTATTGCGTATATGAGTATGTGGACTCTTGCCCGCAAAGGTATAGATGTTCATATTGGAGATAGCTCTTCTTTGGCAATGTCAAGGTATTCAAGATATTGTAAATCATTTACAAAACTGCCTGATTGTTTTGCTGAACCTGACCGTTACTTTGAAGAAGTATGCAATGCTGTTAAAAAATATGATTCATGCGTTTTAATGCCGTCCCATGAGGATGTAAGGATTTTTAGTGAACGTAAGAAAGAACTTCCCGAGAATGTGCATATCGCAGTACCTGATTTAAGTATGTGGGAAATAGCTGAGGACCAATTTTCTTCTGTAGATTTCATTCGGGGCAGTAAATGTCCGATGCCAGAAACCACAAAAATATCAAGCGTATCAGAATTGGATAAAATGGTTGATGCATTAACATACCCAATTGTTATTAAAACAAGAAAAGGAAATAGTGCCAAGGGTGTTAGGATAGCGAGAAGTCCTCAAGAACTCCGGAAACAATATTCTGAGTTAGTGAATAATTATAATCTAACGCCTGAAACATTACCCGTACTCCAGGAATACCTTCCTGGTAATAAATATGGTTGTATTTCTGTATTCAATAATGGTAAAGCAGTATCGGTTGTTCCGTTTCATATTCGCCGTTCTAAAGGGAGCGATAATTTTGGCACGTCAACATTTCGTGTAACTGTTGATGATATCCAAATAATCGAAAGTGCAACTTATGCTTTGGAGAAGCTTAACTGGCATGGAGTGGTTGATATGGACCTTGTAAAGGATGAAAAAGGTAAGAGTCTTTTAATAGATATTAACGGGCGTCTGGGCGGAGCGACAGCATTAACTATTTTTTGCGGGGCGGATATTCCGTATCTCTGGTATCTTATAGCGTTGGGAGAACAAATCAGTACTGTGTCTGAGCCTATGGTCAATGTTTCCTCAAGGTGGATTGTCGGGGACGTATTATGTTGTTTATCCTCGATTAGAAGAGGAAAGCTTTTAGACGCCCTTAAGATTTTGGTTCCTGTACGGAATTGTTATCATGATGATTTCAATATACGTGATCCAATACCCTTTATCTTTGAATGCATGGATTATGCTGTAAAATTTGTGAAGGCCGGCTTTTCAGCAAATCCAGTTACAGAAGGACAGATCAGATAATTGTAGTAAGTATTCAAGGACGCTTTTCAGACAAGACGTAAAATTCAGAATGAAAAATTATGAGATTCAGTAAGCGATTATTTGATATTTTGGTTTCATTGCCTGCTGTCATCCTTTTATTACCGTTGTTTTTGGTTGTCCTTATCAGTGTAGTATTGTCAAAGGGCCCGGTTGTGTTCAAGCAGGAAAGAGCGGGGAAAGGTGCTAAGCCCTTCACTTTCTACAAGTTTCGTACCATGCGCACTGATGTTGACCCGTTTGGGCCAAGTCCTAAGTCCGGCGACGACCCAAGATTGACAAAAATTGGCAAGTTTTTAAGGGAATATTCGCTCGATGAATTGCCGCAGCTTTTCAACGTGCTCAAAGGTGATATGAGCATCGTTGGGCCTCGCCCACTTTATATGGAACAAATTAAAGAATGGGATGACAGACAGAAGAAAAGACTATTGGTAAAACCCGGTATTACAGGGCTTGCTCAGATTTCCGGACGAGGGACATTGACGCGCGAGGAAAAACTTGAACTCGATGTAAAGTACGTTGAAAATGCCGGCTTTTTGTTCGACCTTAGAATTATCTTTATCACCATCTTCCAGGTCTTTCGTCGCAAGAGTATCTACGAAAAGCGATACTCCCTGACCGAAGAGACTCGCGGCCAGAATCAATCCTGATTGTCGTACAATCCTCCTTTCTGTTAACTTATAAAATTACTGTTTAGTTACTGACAAAAGGTTATGTTCTGCGCTCATAAATCTTTTATACATATTGTGCAGCCTGTGCCTGGGTTTTGTTCCTGAACAGGCTGTAGATAAAAATGGGTGCGATAGCAACAAATGTTACCACGACAGCAGATAACGGCCATGCGACTGATGAACCGTAACTGGAAAGGGCGCAAAATAATTCGAGCCCTGCTATAAGGCCTATCGGCAATGAGAATGCTACTAACAGCCACCTGAACCCGGGGGGCTTGACTGGTAAAAAGTTGCGAATGAATCTCAGCCACAAAAGTGTGAGAAAAACATAACCGCAAGCACAGAATAGCAAATCGATTCTTGGTCCCTGAACCACCGGATGTGCTCTTAAGAAATTGGTCATCGCTAAAATTCCACCGCCGGCTATTACCAGCGAAGCAGGCCAGAAATTCACAAAAGTTAAAATCGAAAGACCTGTTACTGCGCCTGCCAGGTCGGCAAAGAAATCACGCACGTCAGCGTTACGCCCCACATACATTTGCAGCCATTCGTCAATAACACCATACCAGACTACTGCAAATAAAATGAACCAGACGGTGGGCTTGCGCCAGTGTACTTTTTTGTCCGGGTTGACAGCAAACCACAACAGGAAGGAAAGAAACAGGTACGCGGCGAAATGCATAACCTTGTCCGAAACTGCCACTTGACCGATCCATCGTGGAACATGGGGAATATGAGTTCCGATAAATATGCCCGGCCAGTACAGCAACAAGGCAACCAGCACCACTTTTTGTCTTCGTGATAATACCAACGATTTCCTCCAAACTACCGGGTAATTCTATGGCTATTATTTCGAGTTTTAGGCCGAACTTCTTTAATTCTTTTTCGATTTCACCTATTATATCGGTACTAAGAGCGAATGTACGCTTGAGGGTATTCTTGTGTTCACCTTCAATCTGAGCAGAGTTTTAAGTCCCGATGCTATAAAATGAGAAGCCGTCAAAAACCAGAGACAGAATTCCCGTTGCAATCTGCATTACGCCGACTATCCCGGTAAACGCAGGTTTGCTGGAGACGGTAGAAGCGACCTGCTATGCGTCACAGTAAGGCCGAGTGAAAAAGGCAGGTCTCAGGTCCACCAGCGCCGATGAGCTTCATGGGTTAATTCCCGCTTGTTAAAGCAGAAGCTGTTAACGGCCGATAACTAATATAATGCCTTCAACACAGCTAAACTCGGTCAAAGAACAGCTCTGTGAACTTCCTATAGGCCGTCTGGTTGCTCAGTTCCTTGATTATCTCAGTATAGAGGCGGGCCTGTCCGAAAATACGGTGCTGGCTTACGGCAGAGACCTCAGAGCGTTTGCAGCTTTTGCCGGGTCCCGAAAAGTCCGGGATATCAAAGCTGTCAGGCCCGTTCATATTCAGGAATATTTGGTAAAACTTTCCAAAGCGGGTATGGCGGAGTCTTCAATCAAACGGGCCTTAGTAGCCGTGCGAATGCTCCTGCGATTTGCGCGTTTGCAGAACCTGATTGAGGATGATTTCAGAACAATCATGGAAGGGCCGAAGCTGTGGCAAAGACTGCCCGTGATATGCAGCAAAGACAAAATGCTCGACCTGCTCAATGCCCCCGACCCCAGTGAGGAATTCTATCTGCGCGACAAAGCTATACTTGAGCTGCTCTATGCAACAGGATTGCGGGCAAGTGAACTGGCTGGTTTGAAGACAGGCGACATTAATATCGACATAGGTTATCTGCGTTGCTTTGGCAAGGGCAAAAAGGAGCGCATAATTCCGGTCGGCAGAATTGCTGTCGCCGCAGTTGTCGAGTACCTCCGGAAACTTCGGCCGTCCCTGCACAAGCCATTCAGCGGTGATACCCTTGTTCTTTCACGAACAGGCAGGCCGTTGAGTCGGATAGAGATATGGCGATTGATAAAGAAGTATGCCGCCCGTGCAGGCATGCCGAAAAAACTTACCGTACATACCCTGCGGCATTGCTTCGCGACCCATCTATTGGCCGGAGGAGCCGACCTGCGAAGTGTTCAGGAAATGCTCGGCCATGTGGATATTGCCACTACCCAAATCTACACGCACGTTGACCAGGAAAGGCTTCGCAAAATCCACAAACAGTTCCACCCGCGTCCCTGAGCAAAGCAGCCTGCTTTTCAATTTACAAACACCCATTTTATTTTTATCATTATAGCTTCACCAAAAAATTAGCTTATTGAGGCCTTATTGTGAAAATTGTAGCTGATACGAATATTCCATTTGTGGAAGAATGTTTTTCTTCGGCAGGGCGGGTCACTGTCATTCCAGGACGCCAGATGTCGGCCAAAACCGTGGCTGATGCGGATGTACTTTTGGTACGCAGTGTTACCAAGGTTAGTGAACGGTTACTTGCCGGCAGCAAAGTTAAGTTCGTAGGCACCGCGACGATAGGCTTTGAGCATATTGATATTGACTACTTAAAGAAAAATGGTATCGGCTTTGCCTCTGCTCCCGGCTCTAATGCTAATTCTGTTGCCGAATATGTTGTAGCGGCCTTGCTCGAAATTGGACGAAAGTACGGTTTTGACCTGGACGGCAAGTCGATAGGCATTGTTGGTGTCGGAAACGTTGGCAGTAAAGTCGAGGCTAAGTGCAGGGCTTTGGGAATGGTCCCGGTATTGAACGACCCGCCGTTACATCGACAGACTCAGGACGGCAAGTATCGGCCGCTGGAAGAACTTTTTGGCTGTGATTTTGTAACCCTTCATACGCCTCTTATATTCGAAGGTCAGGATAAGACATATCATCTGGCCGATGAAAGCTTCTTTGATTCGCTAAAAAATGACGCGATATTTATCAATACGTCGCGGGGCGGGGTGGTAAATACCGGTGATTTAAAGAAGGCGATAAAGAACCGTAAAATTAAAGCGGCTGTGCTGGATGTCTGGGAAAACGAGCCTGATATTGATACCGAACTTTTGGATATGGCCGATATCGGCACACCACACATTGCGGGTTACTCGTACGACGGCAAAGTCGCCGGTATGATTATGATTTATAAGGCGGCCTGTGAGCACTTTGATTTAATTCCGAGACATGATGTAAATGCTTTTCTTCCTGAACCGGCGGTGCCGCAAATCAAGCTTCAGCCCGGAGGGCATTCGGAGCAAGAGGTTGTAAGAGATGCCGTAAAAGAGGTTTATAAAATCATAGAAGACGATGGCAAGCTGAGGTCGGTTCTTTCTATGCCGCTGGGCAGGCGATGTGCGACATTCGACCGGCTGAGGAATGAGTATTCCACTCGTCGTGAATTTCAGAATACAAATATTGTTTTAGCTGCGGAGGATGCAGAGAGTAGAGGCAGACTGTTGCAGGCATTAAGAGGAATCGGCTTCAAAGTGAAAAAACCTGAATGAATAGCACAGGCGATACAGTCGAATGGGGAGATAATAAACTGGATTTTTCCAGCGGGACTCTGGTGATGGGTATTCTTAATGTCACGCCGGATTCATTCAGCGACGGCGGACAATTTTTCGAGCCTGAAAAGGCCGTCGAGCACGGTATTAAAATGGCTCGGCAGGGGGCTGCAATAATAGATGTCGGCGCCGAATCGACCCGTCCCGGTTCTAAACCTGTGTCAGCCGCTGAGCAAATAGACCGGCTAAAGCCGATTATAGAAGCCTTGGCAAGGCAGACTGAGATTCCCATCAGTATCGACACCTATGATGTTGAAGTAGCGAGAGCAGCTTTAGTTGCCGGCGCGTCGATTATCAATGACATAACCGCTCTTTCAGACAACGATATGGCCCGTCTGGCGGCCGAGGAAGATGTACCTGTTGTTTTGATGCATATGCTCGGGACACCAGCCACGATGCAGAAGGAGCCAAGATATAACGATGTGGTTACCGAGGTCCTGCAGTTTTTGTTGGACCGGGCCGGAAAAGCGGAAGGATTCGCGATAGCCCGCGATAAAATTTTTATTGACCCCGGTATCGGTTTTGGTAAGACTGTTGAACATAACCTGCAGCTTCTAAGAAATATCAATAAGTTTGTAGCGAGCGGCTATCGTGTTTTGGTAGGTACGAGCAGAAAGAGCTTTCTGGGCGCCATAACCGGCAAAGATGTACCTGCGGAAAGAATCTATGGAACAGCCGCTGCAGTTGCCCATTGTGTCACTGCGGGCGTCTCGATTGTTCGTGTCCACGATGTTGACGAGATGCTCGATGTCGTCAAAGTTACACAGGCCATTAACAGAGCGTAAGGAAAGGGGCGTGTTTTAATGATGTCTTCACATGTGATGATGGCCTTGCTTGTGATTATAGGTTACGCGACGACTCTCGCTGTTATAATCATTGCAGTGGTGGAGTCACACAGAATGGATAAAGGCAGACGTTCGCTATTAAGCCACAGCACTCCGCGACAGGATGAACAACAGTAGGATTATAATACCAGCTTAAGAACTTCGTTTGTGTTTTTGACGAAGGAGAATTTGAGACCTTTTTTGGCCTCGGCTGGCACTTCGGGCATATCCTTTTTGTTTCTGGCCGGCAGAATCACCATTTTCAACCCCGCCTGTTTGGCTGCGAGAATTTTCTCTTTCAAGCCACCTACCGGAAGAACTAATCCCCTCAGTGTTATTTCACCGGTCATGGCACAGTCCGGTCGGGTCGCTTTTTTCAAAAAGGTCGAGACCAGAGAGGTAAACATCGCTACACCCGCACTCGGCCCGTCTTTGGGGATGGCACCGGCAGGTACGTGAATGTGGCAGTCATACTTGCCGAATAACTCACTGTCTATTCCGAGCTTCCCGGCGTTGGATTTTACCAGGGAGAACGCTGCCTCGGCGCTTTCCTTCATCACGTCGCCAATCTGGCCGGTCAAATGCAGCTTGCCTTCGCCGGGCATAATCGCCGATTCGACAAAGAGTATTTCACCGCCGAAAGGCGTATAAGCCAGGGCCGTAGCAACTCCTGGAATCCCGGCTCGCATTGCCAGCTCCGACTCGAATCTGGCAGGGCCGAGAATCTTACCGAGGTCAGCCTTGCCGATAGTTGCCTTTCGTTTTGTCCTTTTTGCTATTTCAGTAGCAATCGTTCTGCATATCGAGGCAATGTCCCTTTCCAGATTCCGCACACCGGCCTCGCGCGTATAACTGTGGATTATCTCTGTTAGTGCCTCGTCTTTAATAACTAATTCATTTTTACTCAGGCCGTTTTCTTTAAGCTGTCTCGGAACCAGGTACTTCTTTGCGATTTGCAGTTTTTCATTTTCCGTATAGCCCGGCAGTTCGATTGTTTCCATCCGGTCCTGAAGCGCAGGCGGAATGGGCTCGGCATAATTGGCCGTCCCGATGAACATCACCTTCGACAAATCGAAGGGCTGGTCGAGATAGTGGTCGGTGAACGTGTTGTTTTGCTCAGGGTCCAGCACCTCTAACAGTGCGCTGGCGGGGTCGCCGCGAAAGTCGGAGCCTACTTTATCCAGCTCATCGAGCATGAATACCGGATTTTTGGTTTTGGCTTTTCTTATCTCCTGCACGATTCTGCCGGGCAGTGCCCCTATATACGTCCTGCGATGGCCGCGAATATCAGCCTCATCTCTTATTCCACCTAATGAAATGCGCACGAATTTTCTGCCCATCGCCCGCGCAATTGATTTGCCGAGCGAGGTCTTGCCCACACCGGGCGGGCCGATGAAGCACAATATTGCCCCTTTGCCGGCCGGGTTGAGCTTGCGCACAGCCATAAATTCGAGGATACGTTTTTTAACTTTTTTGAGATTATAATGGTCGCGGTTGAGTATTCGCTGCGCCTTATTTATGTCCAGTTGGTCTCTGGTTTGAATCGCCCAGGGCAGCTCACAAACCCAGTCGAGATAGGTCCTGATTACGCTGTACTCCGGCGAGGCCGGCGGGATTTTGCCCAGCCGGTCTAATTCCCGCATCGCTTCAGCCTCTACCGCCTTGGGCATCTTCGCCTTTTTAATACTTTTTTCAATCTGTCTTAACTCTTCGGTCTGCCGGTCTTCTTTGCCCAGCTCGGACTGAATCGCCTTTAGCTGTTCCTGCAGGAAGTATTCCCTCTGGCTTTTATCGACCGACTCCTTGACCCTGCCCTGAATCTTATGACTAAGCTCGAGCACCTCTAATTGATTGGCCAATGCAACCGAGATTCTTTCAAGCTGTTTAGCGGCATCCAGCTCTTCGAGCAGTTGCTGTTTTTCAGAAATATCCAGACTCAGGTTCGCCGCTAAAAAGTCGGCCAGGGCTGACGGGTTTTCGATGTTCTCAAGCAATACTGACGCCTCCTCCGGAACATTCGAGCTAAGCTCAATCACTCGATTTGCAGCCTGACGAACGTTTACCATCAGCGCCCGCAGTTTCTTTGTCATTCGGAATTTGACCTTCAGCGGTTTGACCTCGGCCTTGAGATATCGCCTGTTCGAGATGCCCCTGAGGATACGAAATCGCCCGATGGCATGGACAACAATGTGCACCGAGCCCTGCGGAAGTTTTATCACTTTCAGTATCGTCGCTGCTGTGCCAACGGTGTACAGGTCTGAAAAGAGAGGTTTATCGGTTTTGGGATTGCGCTGAGTTACCAGTCCGATTAAAGTATCGTTCGGTTTCACCTGTTCGAGAAGGGCCTTGCTGCGTTCCCGGCCGATAGCTAACGGAGTTACCGTGCCCGGAAAGACCACCGCGTTGCGGATAGGTAAAATACCCAATTCTTTGGGCAAGTAGAGTTCCTGACCGTTCTTGGGCCTGTTTTCCTGCTCGACGTAAAGGTCAATATCCGGCGGCTCATCGCTCGGCAGCTCGATGGCCGAGATGCTGTTCGGATACAACAAAGGTCTTATCTTGTTTGCCATAAGTCGAAATCACTCGTCTTTTTTGCAATGGTTTGGTCGTCCCGTTGGCATAGATGATAATCGATAAGCCGGACTGTTGCAAACAAGAACTGATTGTTGAGGTTCTATGCGGAAGTGCGGCCTGTATCCGTGACAGGCCGTCAGCCGGATAAAAATGGACGTGGTGACAGCGGTAATGCGTACTGTCACCACGCAGGGCTCTTCAGTTAATAGTTTAGCCTTAAAGTTGGTACGGGTAGCATTCCGGTGCGGGCTCGTTTGGCTCGGTCTCAAGCAGAACCGGTTTGTCAAGCCGCAGTGAAAACTCCGGCATAGGCTCGTTGCAGTCTTCGGCAAGCAGCACCGGCTGGATGTAGCCCGGTGATGCCTCCGGCGGCGGAGTGTTTGGGTCGTCCGTAAGCCGGATAAAGCGACTGTCGAAACCACAGCTCGCGTTTGGCATCGTCAAGACTAATATCACTGCCAGAACCATCGCCGAAATAAACCATTTTGTTAAAGGTGCCTTCATAATATTTACCTCCTGAAAATTTTTGCACGTGCTCTCGGTCGTTTTTTAAACTCCTTCGGAATATGTGTCCAAATCCGGTTTTATTACAATCGGGCTCATAATGCCGCTGGGCAGCAATTTTTCCTCGGCGGGAGTAATATCGATTGTGCCGACGTCGCCTGGCTGGGTCGTCTCGCTTCCGCCGTCGTCGAGTGTAGCGCCGATATTGGTAACGTAACCGGAAGGGTACATAGTCGTGTCAGCCATAGAGACTATCGTACCGTAAACCTGGGCGTTGCCTCGAACGTCCACGATACCGCCGACAATCGCACCGGTCAGGACGTTCTCATCGCCGCTTACCGGGTTTGTATTGCCGAGGTTGACGTTGAAATGAGGCGCAAGTATGGTGGCCTCTTTATCGTCGTCGTTCTGGAAGGTTGCGCCGCCTGTGAAATACAGGCAGTTCTTCTGCCAGTTAAAGTAGCTGGGTGTGTCGCTGACTATCGTGCCGTTGAACGTACAGTTATCGAAACGTACATTGTTTGTATAGCTGGTGCTTGTCCGGCTGCAGTCAACATACAGCACGTCTTCGAACGTACAGTTTATAAATAGCGCATTCTTGTTGTCGGGCAGTCTCGCATTCGTGAATGTCTGGTTTTTGTAGATGTATCTCTTCACATAGAGACCTCCCCCGCCTGGCCGGTTCATCGTATAATTTCCGGCGGCATGAGGGAAGTACTCATATCGGTACTTGGTCCCGCAGGTATCGCCCAGACTATCAAGGTTGCCGGTGTAGTTTGTAGCTGAACCGGCATAATAGATATCGCCGCCGCCGCCGTTGCTGTAATATGTAGCCTCTCTGTACTCCGTGGTGTCATAGTCGGAGATATCCATCCCGGGCATGTCTTCATGGCCGTGCACATCATAGTTGATACCTTCGTGGTATCCGCGGATTACGCAATCCGGGTCATTAGGGTCTTCGAATTGATAATCGTCATAAGGGCTATGGTCACTTTCAATCTCTTCTTGGGTCAAGACGGTGTTGATAGTTCCTTCTACGCTTGAATCTGCTGTCATATCGAACGGTGATATTTCGGCCTTATTCCAGGAGCTGTAGATATTGCCGTGGATTGTAGAATCACCGGTGAGCCACATACGCCCCCGGCTTGCGATGGCATATTGCATAAGCGTGTTTTCCTTGGTGATTGTCATTTTCATCCGAACTTTTCTTGTTATCTCGTTGTTATTGCCGCTCGCCTCGAACCATACGGTACGCGGGTCGGCGTCACGATAGAACCGGAGTCGAAATGAAACGTTAGGACTTCCAAAACTAATCGGGCCTGTAACAATGCCGTTGCCGTCCGGAATAAATGCCTGGCCTCCGATGGCCGTTGCCGATAATTCATCACAGAAATTTGTCCATGCCAGGTCGGCATCCCCGTCGGAAACCCAATTTCGATTTGTGGGTTGCAAAGTTACGGTGAAGGCGAGCCGCTTGGCACATTCGAGCCCCGACTGTGCGGCATACAGGGCTGCATTTACTTTACGTTGATTGCCGGATATCTGGGCATTGCTGCCAGCCATGCAGCACAGCGAGACTGCCAGTGTCGAGAACAACAGTACGAACACCATCGCTATAATCAGAGCAGCGCCACGACGTGCTCTTCTGCATATTCGTTTGGATTTCATGATGGCCCCCAGGCCGAAAACTTTGAATGGTCTAACTAAAACCACCTTCTAAGAGCTGTTCGCTCCACCTAAAATATAAGAAATAGCAAGGCCGGCACCAAAGCCGAATCCGATTATTACCAAAAAGTGAAGGTCTGATAAAAATGCGGTTTGAAGCTTAAAAAACTACTTTGCAGTCTCCAGTTCGGCGAAATATGAACTGCGCGCAAAAGGCGATGAAATAACCCAGCGAAAACCCATCTCCAGTGCCTGGCTCTTCCATGAGTCGAACTTATCAGGCGGGATATACTCTGTTACGTCGAGGCAGTCTTTAAAAGGCTTGAGATACTGACCGATTGTAATACGTTCACAGCCGACCTTTCGCAAATCTTTTAGTACCTGCCGAACTTCTGCATCCGTTTCACCCAATCCGAGCATTATCGAAGATTTGGTGGGTATGTCCGGATATGCAGCCTTAGCCAGCTTCAGCAGATTCAGTGAAAGCTGATAGTCGCCGCCGCTTCTGGCAACATTGTACAGCGAAGGTACTGTTTCAATATTATGGGCAAAGACGAACGGCAGGGCGTCCCTTAAAATTTCAATTGCCTGTACCTGGCAATTTCGAAAATCAGGCACCAGGATTTCGAATTTCGTTTCAGGACACATTCGCCGCACAGTATTGACACAATCGCGGAAATGTCCTGCTCCGCCGTCAGCCAAATCGTCCCTGTCAACGCTGGTAATGACCGGATATTTGAGTTTCATCTTTCGGACCATTTGGGCAAGACGGGCCGGTTCGGTCGCGTCGGGCGGTTCAGGCTTACCTTTCGTTACGGAACAGAACTTACAGTTTCGCGTGCATACGTTGCCTAATATCAGGACCGTCGCCGTTCCCCGGCTCCAGCACTGACCGCGGTTGGGACAATTCGCATTAACGCATATAGTCTCAAGCTCAAGATTGTTGAGCACATTCTGCGTATGTACGAATCCCTCGCCGGCACCAATCGGCCTTTTCAGCCACGCCGGCAGCTTTCGTTTCGCATTTGTTTCTATTCGTCCTGTCATCCCAGAAACTTCTGCAACAACTTCTTAAGTGACTCTTTCGCCTGTTCCATTGAGGCTTGCCTGCCTGTCTCTGCGAGCACTGATGTCATCTTCACATCATCAAGTCCGCACGGTACGATATAATCGAAGATGCCAAGGTCATTATTGATATTTATTGCCATGCCGTGATAAGCGATGGATTTCGAAACTCGAACGCCGACAGAAGCAATCTTTTTTCCGCCTGCCCACAACCCCGGATAACCTTTATATCTGCCGGCGATAACCTCCAGGTCAGCCAGCAATTCAATCCCTGTCTGCTCCAGCGTTCGTATATAGTCGCTTATTCCCAGGTGAAGCTCTTTGAGATTGACAATCGGATAAAAGACAAGCTGCCCCGGATTATGGGCGGTCGTTCCGCCGCCTCTGCGTATCTCAACAACATCTATTCCCTTGCCGGCCAGTTCATCTTTATCAAGAACAACCTTGTTTGCACTTTGCCTGGCGCCGAGTGTTATGACCGGTTTGTGCTCGACAACTAAAACAGTATCACCAATCTGTCCCAGCCTTCTCTTGCTGCACAGTTCGTGTTGTTCGCTTAAGATTTCCGAATAATCGGCCAGCCCGCAGTCGATAATATCGAGCGTCCCTGCCTGCTGTTGTTCTCGAGTTACTGCCATTTTCAATTCTCAGGCCTTTGCTCGCGGCGGTATGTGCAAACTTGTGCCAAACGCATCTTCCCAAGCCTCTTTCAAAACCTCTGATACCGTGGGATGCGCAAAGCACACATCGGTAATCTTTTGTGTGCTGCCTAAAAGCGCCGTCGCCGCAGCAATCATCTCCGTCGCTGTTGACCCCACTATAGTAATGCCCACAACCTTATTATCAGCTTTGCTTTTTATAACTCGCACTTCTCCTGCGGTTTCATTGTGCGCCAGGCTTCGACCGTTGGATTTAAACAGTGCTTTGCCGACGTATGTTTCGATTCCTTCATCGGCGCATTTTTTTTCGTTTTTGCCGACCGACGCCACCTCCGGAAACGTATAAACCGCCCGCGGAACGAGCGAGTAATCATACATCTTCTCGTCACCGCCGGTGACATTAGCCGCTGCCACCTCCGCTTCGGCAAACGCTCCATGTGCGAGGAACGTGGTACCTACTACATCGCCTAATGCATATACGCCGGGTACGTTGGTTTGCATCTTTTCATTTACTTTTATAATCCTGCCGTTCATCTCGAGCCCCAGCGCCTCGATAGTTTCCTTATCACAGGTTGCCCGGCGACCGACCGCGACCAGCACCTTTTGGGCCTGAAGATTTTGTCCCGATTCGAGCGATACCGTTGCCCCGTCAGCCCCGACGGTAACAGCGGTTACCTTCTGACTGACCAGAGATTCGATGCCGAGCTTTTTGAATTCTCTTGTTATTATCTTGCCGACCCATTCATCTTCGAACGGCAGCAACTGCGAAAGCGCTTCTACAATTGTCACTTTTGTCCCGACCGCCGAGTATACACAGGCCATCTCACAGCCGATTACCCCGCCGCCGATGATTACCATTGATTCGGGAACGGAAGCAAGATTCAAGGCCTCGTTGCTGCTTATGATAGTTGTGCCGTCAAACGCAAAAGTCGGGATTTCCACCGGCTCAGAACCTGTTGCGATAATAATATTTTTTGCTTCAATGTCGGTATTGCCGTCTTGGGATTCGACTCTGACCTTATCAGCGGCGGTAGCGATGCCGCGTCCCCGGAATAGCTTGATACCGTTACTTTGCATCAGGCCGGTAACACCTTTATTGAACCCGCCTACGATAGCATCTTTTCTGGACTGCATCTTTTGCCAGTTCGGTTTTACCGAGCCGATTTCCAACCCCATCAACGGGGCGTACCTGGCCAGCGTCAAAAAATGTACCGAGCCGAGCAGGGCCTTTGAAGGGATACAGCCGCGATTTAAGCATGTCCCGCCCATCGCATCTTTTTCCACCAGTCCGACCGAAGCGCCTTTTTGAGCACAGCGAATCGCTGCCGAATAGCCCCCCGGCCCGCTGCCTATCACAAAAACATCGAATTTCTCAGCCATAGTCTATCCCTCTTGCCGATTTAGGATATTTCAATTTTCACATTATTTGAAACACGCAGTATAGCATAAAGTCGCTAAAGACAAAATCCAAGCTTTGCAGAATCGAATGATTTTGAGGCCGTGAGATTGGTGTCTAAATCCCTATTTCCCAACGGTAGTTTGGTTAGCTGGAAAGAACCCGAGTGTTCCTGAATCAAGCTGCAAAATCAATCCCGCATCAGGGTCGATACCGACGCAATTGCCCGTAAAATCTCTGCCGTCGTGTATTACTGTTATCCTCTGGCCCAGCAGGGTGCTAAGTTCTCGCCATCTGTTTAGTATCATCTCGCCGCTTTTCGTCGCTTCTTCGAGCCAGTGTTCTATCGAGGCGATTAGTCTCTTAGTAACTGTAATCCTGTCGCAAAAAGTTTGCATTTCTATATCTATGCTGGTTGCCGTTGATGCAAGCTCGGCAGGAAAATCTTTTTGATGGCAGTTGATTCCTATACCGATAATATAGGCTTTTCCGTTTTCAGTCTGTTTTGATTCGAGCAGTATCCCCGCCGCCTTTTTACCGTTAAGCATTATGTCATTTGGCCACTTAATTCTTGCCGTTTCACCTATAGCTTCAGCCGCTGCTACCGCAGCCGTCAGTGACAATAATTCTGCGTCCAAACTTTCGTTGGTCAGAACAATAGAACAAAGAACGCTTTGGCCCTTACCTCCGCACCATCTGTTCCCTGCTCGTCCTCGGCCTGACGCCTGTTCCTCTGCCAGAATTACCAGGCCGTCATTTTTCGGGTCGCCTGCATATTCCGCGGCAGTATCATTGGTGCTTGAAACCGTTGCCAGGACAATTACCTGCCTGCCGATACGCTTTGTTTTGAGCCCATCACGTATCCTGTCCGCATCGAGAGGGTCTTTTGACGGCATCAGGTCACCTGTCAAGGCCGATATCGACGGCGATAGCTGAATGTGTAATGGCCCCAACTGCGATGCGGTCGATGCCGCACCGGGCTATCGCCGAGACGTTATTCAGCGAAACATTGCCGGATGCCTCCAACAGTGGTTTTTTGCCTTTGCCGCGCATCTTATTTCGCATCTCGACGGCGTGATTAAGCTGCCACTGACCCATGTTGTCCAGCAATACAATGTCAATACCCGGGATATTCAGTACGTGGTTAAGCTGGTCGTCCACATGGTCAACTTCCACCGCGACGAACTTTGCGTGCTGAATCTTGCGTGCGTTTTCAACTATCTTCTTTAGTTTAGGGTGGAAATCCCTGCCGAGTTCTGCCAGGTGATTATCCTTAATCAGCACGGCATCATACAGCCCCAGCCGATGGTTATGCCCGCCGCCACACCGTACCGCATATTTTTCGAGTATCCGCCAGCCGGGCGTTGTCTTTCGCGTGTCGTATATCCTGGCTCCGGTCCCCTGAACCGCCCGCACATATTTGGCGGTGGTAGTAGCTATTCCGCTGAGCCGCTGCAGAAAATTCAGGAGTACGCGTTCTGCGCTGAGCATTGCCCGCAGCGGACCTTCTATTGTACCAAGTCTGCTGCCCACATGAGCGGACTTTCCGTCCTTGATATGAACTTTCAACGTCAGCCTTTCGTCGTATCTTCTGAGAATCTCAGCCGCTACGTCCATACCGCATACCATAATCTCCTCACGTGAGATGATATCAGCTTTGGCGGTTTTGTCCTTTTTGAACAGCAGCTTGCTGGTGATATCCTCGGTCCCGAGGTCCTCGCTGATGGCCAAATCGATTATCTGTTTTACCTGCTCGAGGTTAAGTTTTTTCATTATCCCTTCTTTTTGTAATCACAAAAAACTATTTTCTCCGCCTTCTTCTCGCCTTTACTGACGCCTTGGCCTGGTCCTTTTTTGTTTTGCTCGCTATGACAAGCTCGGGCAGGTCCCTGAGCTCCTTAAGCTGGTCGCGCAGCATCGCCGCCCGTTCGAAATCCAGCGCCTCTGCCGCTTCGAGCATCTCTCTTTCAATTTGCCCTGCCAGCTCGACCCTGTCGTATTCCGTTTCTTCGAACCTGACCGCCTGGCGGGCCGTCTGCCTGGCCTTTACCTGCTCGCTGAGAGTTCGGCGGATTTCCTTCTTTATCGTTTCAGGCTCAATACCATACTCTTTGTTATATTCCATCTGAATTGTACGGCGGCGATTGGTTTCGTCAATAGCTTTCTGCATCGAGGCTGTAACAGTATCCGCATACAGGTACACGGTCGCATCGACGTTTCTGGCCGTTCTGCCGATTGTCTGAATCAGTGATGTCTGGCTTCGCAGGAATCCCTCCTTGTCGGCATCGAGTATCGCCACCATCGAAACCTCCGGCAAATCCAGCCCTTCGCGCAGCAGGTTCACACCCACCAGAACATCGAAATTGCCGGCCCGCAAATCACGAAGAATCTCTATTCGTTCGAGCGTGTTTATCTCACTATGCAGATAGCGGCACCTGAACCCTTTCTTGGTGACATAATCCGAAAGGTCTTCAGCCATTCGTTTGGTCAGTGTCGTAACGAGCACCCGCTGGTTAGCTTTGACCCTTCCTTGAATTTCGCCCAGCAGATGCGGCACCTGGTCCCTGGCGGGGTGTACGAATAACTGCGGGTCCACCAGGCCGGTCGGCCGGATGACTTGTTCCACAACCTCGCCGTCACACTTGTCCATTTCGAACGGTCCGGGCGTGGCCGAAACGAATACCACGTTTCGCCAGTTCTGCCTGAACTCTTCGAATCGCAACGGCCGGTTATCAAGTGCGCTGGGCAGGCGGAATCCGTGCTCGATGAGCACTTCTTTCCTGCTCCTGTCACCGGCCCACATCGCCCGAAGCTGCGGGATAGTTACATGTGACTCGTCGATGAATAAAAGAAAATCTTCCGGGAAGTAGTCAATCAGGGTATAAGGCCTTGCCCCCGGCTCCAGACCGGCAAGGTGACGCGCGTAGTTCTCGATTCCGCTGCAATATCCTACCTCCTGAATCATCTCCAGGTCATACATCGTTCGTGCCTGAAGCCGCTGCGCTTCGAGCAATTTACCCTCCTGGTTCAACTGTTGCAGCCTCTGTTTCAACTCGGCCTTGATGCCCTCCACCGCCGAATCGATTCTGTCCGCCGGCATAACGTAATGCTGGCAAGGGTAGATAAAAACCTGTGACTCCGAAGCCAGTATTTCTCCGCTTGTTGGGTTGATATAGTTTATCTGCTCGATCTCATCGCCGAAGAACTCGAATCGAATCCCGAACGACTCATACGACGGGTGCAGCTCGACCACGTCTCCTCGAACTCGAAATGTTCCCCGCTTGAAATCTATATCATTTCGGGAGTACTGCAAATCGGCGAATCGCCCGAGCAGGTAATTTCTTTCGACCTCATCGCCGACCCTCACCGCTACCACCGACGCCTTGTAATCCTCCGGCGAACCGAGGCCGAAAATACACGAAACCGACGCGACTATAATCACATCATCTCTTGTCGAAAGACTGGTCGTGGTCGATAGCCGAAGACGGTCCAAATCGTCGTTTTTAGACGCGTCCTTTTCAATGTATATGTCACGCTGAGGAATATACGCCTCCGGCTGATAGTAATCGTAGTAGCTGACAAAGTATTCGACCGCGTTATCCGGGAACAGCTCCTTGAATTCCTCGTACAACTGCGCAGCCAGGGTTTTATTGTGTGATATGATAAGCGTAGGTCTCTGCAGCTGTGCGGCTACGTTGGCCATCGTAAAGGTCTTGCCGCTGCCCGTTACGCCCATCAGTGTCTGGTACTTTTTACCGTGTCTGAGGCCCTCGGCCAGCTTTTCAATCGCCTGCGGCTGGTCCCCGGCGGGATTGAATTGGCTGTTTAACTTGAATCGGCCCATATCGCTGCAAAAACCTTGAAAAAGCACAAAATCCTAATTTTAGGCTTCCGGCGTACTCAAAGCAAGCCCCATAGATGATTACCGGCAAATACCGCAATTTACACCGACCCGAAGATTGGCTATAATACACCGCTTTACAGTTAGGATGAAGTCGCGGACAATACCCATGCGGCCCGCCCCCGCGTCTTCCGACGCGAGTCGGGGCGGCGGGCCGATTTTTGTTTATGGAGAGTTGTATCTGTGCCAATTTCTGAATATAAGTGCAGTAAATGCGGCAGGATAAGTGAATTTCTCGAAAAGACCGGCGGAACCGCTAAAAGACGGTGTCCACACTGCGGCAACAGCGATTTGGACAAGCAGTTTTCAGTGTTCGCCGCACAGGTCAAACAGGGGCAGTCGAAGAAATGTCTGAGCTGCACCGACGCCGGCTGTCCCCACGCAAAGGGATAATTCGATAGACCAGTGGATGAGCAGATGAGCGATAAAAAAGGAAGTTACGATTTCAACTCCATAGAGAAGAAGTGGCAGGCGTACTGGCTGCAGAACAGAACCTTTGCGGCCGTCGACTGTGACGAATCGAAACCCAAATATTACGTCCTCGATATGTTTCCGTATCCGAGCGGCCATGGCCTGCACGTAGGCCATCCGGAAGGCTACACTGCCAGTGACATTGTTTCACGCTATAAACGCATGAACGGTTTTAATGTCCTGCATCCGATGGGCTGGGACGCATTCGGTCTGCCTGCCGAGCAGTACGCCGTCAAGACCGGCACACCGCCGGCCGAGACCACCAGGGCCAACATCGACAACATACGACGGCAGATTCAATCTCTGGGTTTCAGTTATGACTGGGACAGGGAGGTCAATACCACCGACCCCGGTTATTACAAATGGACCCAGTGGATTTTCCTGAAGTTCTTTAACAGCTATTTCGATGACGCCGAGCAGAAAGCAAAACCTATCGAACAATTACCTGTTCCGGAAGGTTTATCACAGGAAGACAAGCGAAAATACATCGACGACCGTCGCCTTGCATACGAGGCCGAGGTGGCTGTTAACTGGTGTCCGGAACTGGGAACTGTACTGGCCAATGAAGAAGTGGTAGGGGGTCTTAGCGAACGTGGCGGACATCCTGTTATCAGAAAGCCGATGCGCCAGTGGATGCTCCGCATAACAAAATACGCCGAGAGGCTGCTCGAAGATTTACAAGAAGTTGACTGGCCTGAGTCTATTAAGAAACTTCAGTTCGACTGGATAGGCAAAAGTATCGGGGCAGAGGTCGATTTCGCAGTTGACGGTTTCGATGAAGTGCTGCGTGTCTTCACGACACGACCCGATACACTTTTCGGCGCAACTTATATGGTCCTGGCTCCGGAACATCCGCTCATAGACCAAATCACCACTGCCGAACATAAGGAGGCTATTGCCAGGTACCGCGAAGAAGCTGCTCGCAAGAGCGATTTGGACCGTACCGACCTTGCCAAGGAAAAGACCGGCGTATTCACCGGGGCATACGCAATTAATCCCGTCAACGGCCAGAAGATTCCAATCTGGATTAGTGACTATGTTTTAATCAGCTATGGGACCGGCGCGATTATGTCGGTGCCCGCTCACGATGAGCGTGACTTCGAGTTCGCAAAAAAATTCAATCTGCCGATTATTGCTGTGGTCGAATCGTCCGATGCCGAGCTTGCACAAGCCGTTAGAAAAGGACAGGCCTGTTACATCGGCGACGGCAAAGCGATTAACAGCGGACAGTTTGACGGCCTTACCACGGCCGAGTTCAAAGAAAAAATTACACAGTGGCTTGCGGAACGGAATCTGGGCTGCAAAGCGATAAATTATAAGCTTCGTGACTGGCTTTTCTCGCGGCAGAGATACTGGGGCGAGCCGTTTCCGCTTCTGCACAAGGAAAACGGCGAGGTAATAAGTGTATCTGAAGACCAGTTGCCGCTGAAACTGCCGCACGTCGCGGATTACAAACCCAGCGGCACCGGTGACCCGCCGCTGGCCAATGCGGGCGATTGGCTCGATGTAACTTTACCCGACGGCACGAAGGCAAAGCGCGAAACCAATACTATGCCGCAATGGGCCGGAAGCTGCTGGTATTACCTGCGCTACATCGACCCTAAGAACAACGATTGCTTCTGTGATGGCGGGAAAGAAAAGTATTGGATGAACGTCGATTTGTATATCGGCGGCGCCGAACACGCGGTGCTGCATCTGCTTTATTCGCGGTTCTGGCACAAGCTCCTTTATGATTTGGGTTATGTCAGCACCAAAGAGCCGTTCCGGAAACTCGTCAATCAGGGGATGATACTCGGCGAGGACGGCCAGAAAATGAGCAAAAGCCGCGGCAACGTCGTCAATCCCGACCGGGTCATCACCGACTACGGCGCGGATTCGATGAGATTGTATGAGATGTTCATGGGGCCGCTCGAAGCAGTAAAACCGTGGTCCATGCAGGGCGTCGAGGGTGTACACAGATTCCTCCAGCGGCTATGGCGGTTGATAGTGGACGAAGATACAGGTGAACTTTGCGAACAGGTGAAAAACGCCGATGCCGATGAGGCCGCGCTTCGATTACTTCACCAGACCATAAGAAAAGTCACAAAAGACATAGAAGAGTTCGGATTCAATACTGCTATCAGCCAGATGATGATATTGCTCAATCATCTCAGCAGGCAGGACGTTCAGCCGAAAGACGTGCTTGAGAAACTCGTCCTTATACTTGCTCCGTTCGCGCCGCACGTCGCCGAAGAGCTCTGGTCAAAGCTCGGCCATACAAACAGCCTGGCTTATGAATCCTGGCCCAGGTATGAAGAAAAACTGGCGAAGGAAAGAGAAATAGAGCTTGCCGTTCAGGTCAATGGTAAGATTAAGGATAGAATTGTAGTTTCGGCTGATGCCGATGAGCAGACTATCAGGCAAAGCGCATTGAACAACGACAAGGTAGCCGCGGCCCTGGCCGGCAAAGAACCTAAAAAGGTTATCGTAATTAAATCGAGACTGGTTAATATAGTCGTTTAATACATCGCATTGATAATTTAACTTCTCTCTTAGTCAATGATTAAGCCGGATGACGGATATATTGCTTTTATTGTAAATCCCAAGTCGGGTGCGAGCTACAGCGGCTTGCAGACTCGGCCGTTGGAAAAGTATTTCGCTTCCAGGGGTTTTGAGGTACGGGCTAACCTGACCAAATCGCTTGATGACGCCTGTGAGCTGGCCACCGAAGCGGCGGTGGATTACAACTGCGCCGCCGTCGTAGCTGCCGGTGGCGATGGCACCATCAGGGAAGTGGCACACGGACTGGAGGGTTCCGACAAACTGCTTCTGATTGTGCCGCAGGGAACCGAAAACCTGTTAGCCAATGAGCTCGGCTACGACCACAGGCTCGAAACAGTAGTAAAGACTTTTGAGGCCGGCTTCACGAGAAATCTGGACCTGGGCCGGGCCAACGGTAAGTGCTTCACATGCATAGCCGGTTTTGGTTTCGATGGTGAAGTCGTCGCAAAAGTTCATCGTGCCCGCGACGGGCATATTTGTCACATGGATTACTTCTGGCCTGTCTGGCGGTCGTTCTGGGCCTACAAGTTTGAGCCGATGAGGGTGACAGCCGACGGCAATGAGGTTTTTAACGACCGTGGTCTTGTTTTTGTGGGCAATATCTCTCGCTATGCCCTGGGCCTCAATATTCTGCACAGGGCCGATTACAGTGACGGCTTACTGGATGTCTGCATATACAGATGCGATAACCACCTTAAACTTTTGAAGCATTCGCTTCTAACGGTGATGAAGCAGCACTGGAACAGGCATGATGTCATCTATCTTCAAGCCAAAAACATTACCGTCAGCGCCGATTCGAATAATATCACTACTGAAATTGACGGTGACCCGGGCCCTCGGCTGCCGGTTAATATCGAAGTCGTTCCACAGGCTGTAAAAGTGTTGGTGCCGGAAAACGCCAGACCTGCGGGTCTTAGAACGCGTATATTACGGGCTTTGAAGTAAGCTGGTCGTTCTAATTTTAATCTGGACGGAACACTATGAAAACTGATGGTTTTGTGATTGGTGACGGCGCCGGTAAGGGTAGTTTGAAGCCTGTAAAAAAATGTGTACAGGCGGGTCTTAGTGAGCCGTTGTTTGTTATTGCAGGCCCATGCGTGATTGAGGACGAGAATATATGCAGGAAGATTGCCGAACAGCTACTGAAAGTCACGCAGAAACTCGGCCTCGGTCTTGTTTTCAAGGCCAGTTTTGACAAGGCTAATCGCAGCAGCATATCCAGCTTCCGTGGGCCCGGCCTCGAAAAGGGCCTGGCCGTGCTTGCCGCTGTCCGGGATGAATTCGACGTGCCGGTGATGACCGATGTTCATGAAACCTGCCAGGTACAGCCCGTAAGCCAGGCTGTTGACTGTCTGCAGATACCGGCTTTTCTATGCAGGCAGACCGACTTATTGTGTGCATGTGCCGAGACACAAAAACCGGTCAATGTTAAAAAGGGTCAATTCATTTCGCCTGCGGAGATGAAAAACGCAGTGGAAAAACTCAGGGCCTGCGGCAATCACAAAATAATGCTGACAGAGCGAGGAACTTTCTTCGGCTACAACCGTCTCGTTAATGATATGACCGCTATTAGTATTATGAAGGGCCTTGGCTGCCCGGTAATATTCGACGCCACCCACAGTGTGCAGATGCCAGGAGGTCTTGGCACTGCAAGTGCGGGCAATCGCGAGATGGCCCCCGTCCTGGCTCGGGCGGCGGTTGCAGCCGGTGCAAACGGCCTGTTTATCGAAGTGCATACCGAGCCCGAAAAGGCCAAATCCGACGGTGCTTGTATAATGCCTATCGAATGGGTTGAAGAGACGCTCAGGACCTGTAAAGAGATATTCGAAATTGTCCGCCGAAAATAAAACCAGACAGAACAAGCAATATATCTTCGGGCCCGTCCCGTCCCGTCGCCTGGGCCGCAGCCTCGGCGTTGACATTGTCCCCTTTAAGCTCTGTCCGCTCGACTGTGTATACTGTCAGCTTGGCAGAACCACAGATAAAGTTGTGGTACGGAAAGATTATGCTCCGATTGACGAGGTTATAAACGAGCTTAAGCAGCGTCTTGGCGAAGGCATCGAGGCCGATTTCATTACAATTAGCGGCTCAGGTGAGCCGACACTGCACAGCAGGTTAGGTGAACTGATAGACCGCATCAGAACCATATCGAAAATCCCCGTAGCGATACTGACAAACAGTGTCTTGTTCGATGACGAGTCGGTACGTTCTGATTGCTGCCGGGCCGATGTAGTTTTGCCATCGCTCGATGCCGCCGACCAGCAGACATTTGAGCGAATCAACAGGCCTTGTGGGAATATCAGTATTGAAAACGTCATTTCCGGCTTATGCGAGTTCAGGAATCAGTTCCAGGGGCGGATTTGGCTTGAGGTGTTCATCGTTGACGGAATCAACACCGCTCCGCGGCAGATTGCCAATCTGCGTGCCGCAATCGAGCGAATCAGACCTGATAAAGTCCAGTTGAATACTGCGGTCCGTCCGACAGCCGATTTCAATATTGCAAAGGTTACCCGGGACCGGCTCGAACAAATAGCCTCGAACTTTGGTGACAGAGCCGAAGTCGTCGCAGATTTTACCGCTGTACACATTGATAAACATATGACTCGCAGTTCCGAAGATATTCTGGAAATGCTTAGACGCAGGCCCTGTTCCCTGGACGATATTTGTCACGGCCTGGCGATGCCGCCCAACGAGGTTATCAAGCTTATCGAAATACTCCGCGACAGGGGGCTTGTCGAAGTGGTCGAAACCGCCGGGGTTCTATTTTTCAGAACTTGTCCAACACCACCGATAAAGTGACTCATTTTCACCGTTTTTACCGCAATTGACATGTCTTTTTGTAAAGCCTCAGCCGTTATTGGCCGATAAAACCTTTGGAAATTTGGCCTTATAAGCGATTTTATCAGGTTTACGGCAAAATCTTTTTTTCTGCTTTAGTTGGCTGCTCTTAGGCCGATAAATACTGTTGGTAGTCGTTCGTTTACTTGTGGGACAGCTAAATGGTCAAAAGGCAGCGACAGCTAACCCTGAATAAGGGACCAGAGAAGTTTATCTTCCGGTACGATGTCGGACATGAAGATGAATTGATAGATGCTATGATTGACCAGGCCAAAGACACGAGAACACACTTTGACTGGTTCGACGCGGCTGTGCTTAGTTTTAAGCTGACTCAGTCTTTGATATGCCAGGCCGATGAGCTGCTACAGGCAAACGGCGACTTTGAAATTGAAAGCGGTAATCTGCAAAGCTGATTATTGAGGAAAATGTAGTATGGAAGGCAACAATACTGTCAACGATTTTTTGAACTATCTTAAATTCGAGAAGCATTTTTCCGAGCACACCGCGAAGTGCTACGGCGCCGACCTGGCTCAGTTTGCTGAGTTTCTGCTCGCTAAATCCGATGACGATTATGGCCGGCACAGTGACAGCGACTCAGCCGGCGGCGACCACAGCACAACGGGCCTGGCCGTTCAGACTAAGACTAAGGTTGACCAGTTGATGCTGTCGGTTGACATCAATTCTATTCGCGCCTATTTAGCCAAACTGAACGACAAGCAGTATTCCAAAAGCACCATTGCCCGAAAGCTCGCGACGCTGAGAAGCTTCTATAAGTTCCTGCTCAAGAGAGGGTCGGTCAGTTCAAATCCGGTCACAGCGGTCAGGACACCGAAACAGGACAAGAAGCTGCCTCGATTCCTCGAATACGAAGAGGTTAAGAGGCTGCTTGGGACCCCGCCGACAGATAGCTGGCTCGGTGCCAGAGACAAGGCGATACTGGAAGTGCTCTACAGTACCGGAATAAGGGTCAGCGAGCTGGTGGCTTTGAATATGGATGACGTCGATTTCCTCGGTGAGGTGGTCCACGTTCGAGGCAAGGGCAAGAAAGAAAGAATCGCCCCGATTAGCTCCTCTGCCTTGCAGGTGATACAGCACTACATGGAATACAGGAACAAAAGGGCACAAAGTAACCAGAACTTCGACCCGAAGGTTCTTTTTGTAAATAAGCACGGCAGGAGACTGAGCACGCGAAGTGTCCGCCGTAAGATGGATAAATATCTCAAGATAGCTGGTCTGGACCCTGCCATCAGCCCGCACACCCTGCGGCACAGCTTTGCCACGCACATGCTGAACAATGGTGCGGACCTGCGAAGCGTACAGGAGTTGCTGGGACATCAATCGCTTTCCACTACTCAGATATACACGCACCTGACAACGAAAAAGCTCAAGGATGTTTATGACAGTGCCCACCCGCGGGAAAATGAAATGTCGCAGGACAGGACTGAAGAAGGAGCACGACAACCCGAAGAATCACGTTGGTAAGGTAACTACGTCTGGATAAACAATAGGGCCGCCGTCCGGCGGCCTTTTTTATTTGTCATTGTGGCTGTGATTTTCGCCTATATATTCCGGGACCAGCGCTTTGATTGCCTGGACTATTCGATTATGGTCTTGCGTCTGGGCCAGCACAACAAGCTCTTTAATCGCAGACTCGAGCCTGTCACGGTCAACGGAAATATTCTTCCATATCCCAATTTTTGAATGCCGCGTGGGCAGCATATCTTCGCCGGTTATCGACAGTTCTTCGAAGAGTTTTTCACCAGGCCGTGGGCCGGTGAACGTGATGTCGATATCTTCACTGGGCCTGAAGCCGCTGAGTATTATTAACTCGCGGGCCAAATCCACGATTTTGACCGGCTCTCCCATATCCAGAACGAATATTTCACCGCCTTTGCCCATAGACGCAGCCTGAAGCACAAGCTGGCTCGCCTCCGGGATAGTCATAAAGTATCGTTTCATATCCGGGTGTGTGACCGTTACAGGGCCTCCGTCGGCGATTTGCTTCTTGAAAATCGGCACCACCGAGCCGTTTGAGCCGAGCACGTTGCCGAAACGCACCGTGACAAAATGGGTCTTGCTCTTTTCGTTGAGGCCCTGGATATACATTTCAGCTATGCGCTTGGAGGAGCCCATCAAAGACGTCGGATTTACGGCCTTGTCGGTACTTATCATTATGAAACTCGCCACGCCGTATTTATCGGCGGCATCGGCGACGGTACGCGTACCGACAACGTTGTTCTTGATTGATTCGCCGGGATTGGTTTCCATCAACGGTACATGCTTATGTGCCGCGGCGTGTATCACAACATCCGGCTTGTATCGGTTGAATATCTGTTCCACCCGGATTTTGTCGGTAATGTCACATATTATTGCCCGCACTTGGATATCGGGAAAACGGCTGTGTAGTTCACGGTCGATGTTAAACAGTGGATTCTCAGCCTGCTCCACGAGCAGCAGTTCTTTAGGCTCGAAGTTGCATACCTGCCGGCACATCTCCGAGCCGATAGAGCCGCCTGCGCCAGTTACCAGAATTACCTTGTGACGCAGGTAGTCTTCTATAAGGTTAAGGTCGAGCTGAACCGCTTCTCGGCCGAGCAGATCGTTAATGTCAATGTCGCGAATCTGCGAAACACGGAAACGGCCCGAAGCGATATCGGTTATGGACGGAACCGTTCGAAACCGTACCTTGGCTCCCTCGCAGACCTGGATGACGCGACGAAGCTGTTGATGGGTCGCGCTCGGCATTGCTATGGCTATTTCGTCAATATTGTGCTCCCGGCAGATGCTGGCGAGCTGTTCGACTCTGCCGAGAACGGGTATTCCGTGTATGCTGATATCCTGTTTAGAGGTGTCATCGTCTATAAATCCAATCACTTCATATTCCGCGACCTGCATGCGGTGAATCTCACGCAGCAGCGCCTCTCCCGCGTTGCCTGCTCCGACTATCAAAAAGCGTTTGAGCCTGCCGGTTTGCACGGTGCGGAACTCTTCGTGGTACAGCCGTATCGCCATTCGCATACCAGACAGAATCAGAATTGTGCCGAACATGTCAGCCATGAAGATACCCTGGCTCATTTCGGTCAGACTATCCAGGTAAGGATTTCTGCGGAGGGCGGGTGTGTAGAGGAAGAATACCCACAGAACGAATATCACGCCGGTACTGGCAAGTGAAGCCCTGGCTATACCAAACAGGTCTGTTATACCCACGTACCGCCACCAGCCGCGGTACTGCTGGAAAAACCCAAATATAGACAGCTTTATAATCAATACCAGCACAAGCATTATCGGGTACTGCTTGATTAGCCATGTGCCTCGAAACTGCATGTTACTGGCTACGAGGAATGAGAACATCAGCGATAAGGTAAAAGCAACAGCGTGGGCAAAGACTATCAGCGGCTTACGATAAGCAAGAAGCATCGAGGTTGGGGCCGATGAATCTAATTGGACCTTACTTGTCTGCTCTGGACCTGTCGCGGACTTCGGCATAGCTGTCTTAGATATATGTACGGTAACAAAATTAACTTAACATTCAGTCTAACAACAATTTAAGAGTGTGTCAAGAAACGACACCGGCTTACCTGTGGCCCCGCCGGGCACATCATTTATCCCTCCGGCATGCAGGAACGACTATCAGCCCGGGCACATTTTATCCTCAATGCCGAAATACATGGTTCGGCTGGACAAAAACTGTTCAGGCCGTATATGCTTCAAGGCTTGTTAGTCGGTATCATTGCCTTGCGATTCGCTCTGGCTGTCCTTTTCCTGCGCATCTGTCGTACTAATCTCACTCGAAACAGGGGCTTGGCAAATCTCATCAATGGGCGTATTGTCGACTTTGTTTCGAAGCAGAGCGTAGATTATCGTGTTCGCCGAGAAATAAAAGCTCATTATAAAAGCTACTATAAGACCCAGGATAATAAGTATGAAAGCATGTATAATCAGGGCCGCGAACCATTCTGTACCGCTTGAAGTGGCCTCTAATGCAGTCCCGCTGAGGTTCTGGAAATAAGGCTCCGGCCAGATTGCCTCGAACTTCTGCTCACCTTTGCCAAACAGACCAAGACCTAATGAGAATCTGGTGACAAGTAGCAGCAGGAATGCAAAGAAGCGAACGAATATATAGCATATCGCGCCATAGACGGCCGCAAGGGCGGTATATAGAACCATTCTCCACGGTCTCGAATACACGTAGTTAAACGAACGGCTGATAGCGTCAAAGCAGTCGAGCCCGTCGTAGGCCAACGCCGGAAACATAAGGTTAAATCCGGCCCCGGCCAATATCAAAACAATCGTTATAACAATACCGATTATCAGCGCTAATGCGAAAAACAGAGCAACTAAAATCTCGCCCGCATATGGAATATAGACAAAAAGGCCTAACAGAAAGATACAAAAACCAAGCACAATCGAAATAGCTATCGGCGCTAAAGGCGCCGCTAAAAAGCTGACGAATTTTTTGGTGCTGTATTTGAGGGCCTCGGAGATGCCCGGTTTTTCACCGTGTGCAAATTGTAGAGCTGATATTCTGCAAATGGCTCCTCCGGCAACGCATACTACGACGAGTTTTATGGCTGCAAATATTATAGAATACCAAAAGTGATATTTGAAAGACCAGCCGACAGCGTTGAAATAATCAGCGACCCCTTCGACTGCGGAACCAAATCTGCCGTTGAGAACAGAATCCACGGTTTTCTCGAATTGTTTTGCTGCGTGCCTCCACATCGTTGAAAATACACCAACACTTTGGCCGTTGTCTTTATTCAGCTCGATAAATTCAGCCACGGCTGAAGGTTCCTGCATGTAAACACTCAGCTCCGTGACTTTGCCGCCGGCGGTTGTGACAACAGATCTGGTCAGGTCCATAAGCACACCGCATGCGCTAATTACCGCGACTGCCAGAAAGGCGATAATCATCTTGCTGGGGTGAATAGCCATGCGGAAACTCTGGAAAATCTTGGTGAAGGGGAACTTGTCGCAAAGCTGGATTTCAGTTTGTGCATCTGCCATTTCTGAATCCTTTCAAATAAAGGTCTGACCTCGTTTTTTCAAACAACAAAGCGCACACCGATATAGAGTATATCCGTATTATCGGTAGTTTCACAGAGTTTTTTTGGCTTTTTGAGCGTGTGCCCGGGCCTCGTCAGGCGCATCTTGTACTACAGTTTCGTCCTTGTTTTCGACGGGCGAGGGTATCTTATAAGCGCCTTTGAGCCATGCACCCAGGTCAATCAGTTTGCATCGCTGCGAGCAGAAGGGGAAAAACCGGGCCGAATCCGCATCCCGGGTATCTGGTGCCGCTCCGTCGTCATAGCTTTGGAGCGTCGGCGACTTAACACGACTTTTGCAGGTGGGGCATCTGTAAATCATAAGAATTCAAGATAAATCACTGCGGCTCACCGGGGGCTTGGCCGGTTTCAATCATCCTTGCGTACTCTACCGAATATCTTGCCCATGGTTTGGCTTCGAGTCGTGCTTTGCCGATTCTCTTGCCAGTACCGACACAAGTACCATATGTTCCCCGGTCGACACGGTCAAGAGCTTCATCAATTTGTCGCAGCAGCTTTCTTTCACCGTCCATCAGGTCCAAAGCCAGTTCCTGCTGGTAGGTGTCCGTCCCTATGTCAGCCATGTGGATAGGCATGGCCGAAAGGTCTCCGGCAGCGTCAATCCGCGAATTCTTCAGCGCCTCATCGTGCATTTCATTAACGTCACCGATTAACTCCAGACGCTTAGCCATGAGCAATTGCTTGAAATGCTCAATGTCCCTGGTGGAAAGCTTTTTATGGTTTCCGCCAGCCTTGCCGTTAGACGAATTTTTATTATTAGACGTCACTTTTACCCTTGCCTCTGATGTTACCTAAAGTCGCGCTCCTGCCGAAACCCACATTATACCAAATTACCCGCATTAGGCTAATTGCTTCTTTACTACGAACCCTGTCGCAGGACTCGGTGATGCGGACAATAACCGCCCGGTTTGGTTTCTAAGCGACAAATCCCTGCCTAGTAGGGGTTTATGTAAGGTATTATAGGTCGTTTTGCAGAACGTATTTTAACGTGGGCCTAAGAATTTTTATGGTCTTTTGCGAATTTGCCCAGGGGCATAAAGAATTTTCCCTTCTCGATAGCTCCTTCGAACGCAATCACGCCGAATACTTCTTCGATTCGCTCGCGGACAAAGACCTCGTTGATGTCACCGAGATGATAATTTTTGTCGGATATAAGTAAAGCCCTGTCGCAATATTGTATTGCCAGGTTGATGTCATGTGTAACCGCGATTATGGTTTTTCCCGTTTGGCGCTGAGTGTCTTTGAGCAAATCATAGATACCGACCTGGTGTTTGAAATCCAGGAAGCTCGTCGGTTCATCCAGCAGCAGCACGGGACTTTGCTGCGCCAGTGCCCGTGCGATGAACACTCGCTGCCTTTCGCCTCCGCTGAGCTGACGAATCGGCCGAGATGCGAATCGGCTGGTCTCGGTCATATCCAGCGCCCGGGCTATTATTTCCCTGTCATCTTGCGACTCGAATCCGAACGCCGACATATATGGCGTTCGTGCCATCGCCACTACTTCGGCCACGGTAAAGTCAAACGCGGGGACAAATTCCTGTCGCACCACCGCCACCTTACGCGCAAGAGCCTTGACCGAATATGAGTGTATGTCTGAACCGTCTATTCGAATCCGCCCGTGCTGTGGTTGCAGCAGGCCGCATATAAGATTAAGCAGTGTGCTCTTGCCCGCCCCGTTCGGGCCCGCAACGGCGAGAAACTGTCCCGTTTCCACCGCAAAACTCATGTTCTGCAGGATAGTCTGAGGCCCGTATGCAAAGCTCACGTTTTCAATCTCTACAGGTAAGCTCATTTTGTCCAGCTAACCTTTCTATTGTACCTGGCCAGTAATATCAGGAAAAATGGCCCGCCGGCAATCGCCGTTATTATCCCGACCGGAAGCTGTGCCGGGGCTATGACCGTCCTGGCCAAGGTGTCCGCGATCACCAGCAATGCTGCACCGCAAAGTGCGCTTAGCGGCAGTAATTGGCGATGGTCCGGACCGAAGATGAGCCTTACACCATGAGGGACAATCAGGCCGACGAATCCAATCAAGCCGCTCAGGCTGACCGCGACGGATGTTACAAATGCCGCCAAAGCAAATGCAATCAGGTTGGTCCTTGCGGTGGCAACACCAAGCCCCTGTGCTTCGGCCCGGCCTAAAGTCAGGACATTCAATCTTTGAGCTATACTGAATAAACCGACAAGTCCGAGCAGTACCGCTATTGCACTGGCGCCGATAACCGCAAGGTTCTTCTCCGTGATACTTCCCATCAGCCACAGCCAGATTTCACGAAGCTGGTAACTTTTTGCTATCTGGGTCAGAAACATAATAAGGGCTGAAAAAAAGGCATTGACCACAACGCCCGCCAGCAGCAGTGACGTAGCCGAAGAACGGCCTGTTGCAAAGTGACCGATGAACCATACCAGCCAGACGGTCCCGAGCGCGCCTGCGAAAGCGAAGATGCCGACCGAAACGCCTGCCCAGCTTCCGAGGACAGAAGCAAGCATAATTGCCAGCGCTCCACCCAGCCCGGCGCCGCTGGATATACCGAGTATATACGGGTCAGCCAGCGGGTTTCGCAGTATGGCCTGCAGTGTAACACCGGCGCACGCCAAAGCCGCCCCTACAATCGCCGCCAATAGTACTCGCGGCAGCCGTGAGCCGAAGATAATCTCATAATCTATGTTATGACCTTGTCCCTCGTCGCCGGAAAGCGCATTTTTCAGGGAGACCGGATGTGAGCCTGTCAGTGTGCAGAAAAACAGTATCACAATCAGAAGTAACAGGGCCGCGGCGGTCTTAGCTGCAACATTTCTCGCAGTAAGGGTTTTTGCCTTCATGATGTGGCTACTATACCAGATTCGACGCCGACTTCCACATCAAGGTTCGTGGATGATTCGGCCTATCTGCTCCAGGCCGAGCCCGATTCGAGGGCCAAGACGCAGGATAGTATCGGGGTCGACGACATAAATCCTGTTGTTCCTGACCGCCGGCAGGTTCTTATATTTGCTCCAGAATTCCACCGCCTCGCGTCTCTGCTGTTCGATTGTATCTTTGTTCATGGCTGCCTGGATTATCACATCGGCCCGGCAGGTCAAAAGCTCTTCTGTGCTGAGCCCCGGGTACTGGATGGAAGTTAAGGATATCGCATTCTGTGCGCCGGCCAGCTCCAGAAGCTCTGTGATAAAAGTATTACTGCCCGCTACTCGAAGCGGTTCCGGCTGGACAACCCACAGTACTCGAGGCCTGGTTTGATTATCGTATTTTTGCTTTACCCGTTCTATTTGCGCATTGATATCGCCGAGCAACCTTTCAGCTTCTTCACTGCGTCCGGTAGCTGCGCCTATTTTTTCAATAGCTGGCGCAAGCTCGTCGAGTTTTTCCAGCCTTAGTGTCAGCACCTTGTAACCGAGCCGCTTAAGGCTGTCCGCAACATTGCTTTGCTGTTGGAACCATAATGTTATTACCAGGTCCGGCTTACAGGAGATGACCGCTTCGACACTCGGCTGCCAGAAACTACCTATCTTTTCCTTGCCGAGTGCTTCCGGCGGCCAGTCGCAGTCATTCGATACTGCTATTACTTTGTCCGCCAGCCCCAATTCGAAGAGAATTTCTGTAATGTTCGGAGCCAGTGAAACAATACGCTGCGGTTCACTCTGCGAATTGACTTCAGGGGAGGTGGTATGAATAGAACGGTGAAGGCATATCCTAATCAGCACTATCGCTGCAACAAGAATCACTAAAGCTGCGAGCAAAATATTTCTAAGTGTGATTTTGTGGATTGTCATGTTCTTTTGAATTGTTTTTCCAAATCTGCAATGGAGAATCTAAGAACGGTGGGCCGACCGTGGGCGCACCTGCTGGAAAGCTCACATCGGTCTCTCTCGGCCAACAGTTGTTCAATCTCACCTGCCGTCAATTTCTGCCCTGCTTTGATTGCGCCTTTACACGCTGCCATGTTGATTACTTCGTCGAGCAGTGTCTCAGCGTCGAATTGCTTGCCTTTGTCTGCAAGCAAGTCGAGCAGGTCACGAACAAAATCAATCGGATTTGCCCCGGCAAGCAAACCCGGAAATGACTGCACGGCGACTGTTTTCGGCCCGAACAGCACTACTTCCAGACCGAGTTTTTCGAATATCTCCGTATTGTCCTCAAATGCCCGCTGTTGTGATGCACTTACTTCGAAGCTTTCCGGCAGCAGCAGTTTCTGTGACTCAAGGCCTGCTGAAGTTATCTTCTGCTTGATTTGGTTATAGACAATCCGCTCATGCAGGGCATGCTGGTCGAGTATCTCGAATCCTTCCGTCGTCTGCACTACTATATAGCTGTCGTGGATTTGTAAAAAGTACGGCTGTTGTAATTGTCCCTGTCGCAACGGTTCGTAACTCACATCGGCCCGTTGCGGACTTTCTGCAAGCGAAGAAGATGCAGGCCTGACACCGCGAAATGTAAAACGGTCCTGAGTTTCGACCGGCCGGTGTTTCCTGAAGAACTCATCCATTGCCCGGCGGATACTTACCGCATGTTCACCCTGGTCCTTCGCCTGAAGCGGCGGGGCGGCGCCCGCCTGTGTTATAGGTATTTTGCCTTTCGCATCGAGATTCGAACCGAGCAGCTTTTCCCGCAGCACCGCCAGGACCTGTGAGTGAACCAGGTTGGCGTTATAAAAACGAACTTCAATCTTCGTAGGATGCACGTTCACGTCATAATCTTCATACGGCATTTGAATAAAAACAAAGACCACCCCAAAACGGTCCGGTTCGAGAAAAGTCCGGTAGGCTTCTCGGATAGCGTGAGAGATAAACTTGTCTCGGATAAACCTGCCGTTGAGAAACACATATTGAAGTTTGTTATTTGTTCGTGAAATCTCAGGCCGACCCAGAAAGGCATGAATATTCAACCCCTTCTCCTCGCTGCGGGTTTCCATCAGACTCTGCGCAATCTCTTCTGAGAAGAGTCCTGCGATTCTTTCGGACAATGATTGACTGCCTGAGAGATTGTAAAGCTCACGGCCGTTGTGGCTCATGGTAAAATCGATACTGCCGTTCGCAAGGGCGGTCCTCGTAAACTGTTCGATGACGTGCGTCATTTCGGTATTTACGGTTCGCAGAAACTTCCGCCGCGCCGGCAGCTTGTAAAACAAATCCCGCACTTCGATTCTGGTGCCGTAATCACAACTGCACGGCCTGATCTCACTCTTGGCCCCGCAGTCAATCTCAACCGAGTAACCTTGCAATGAATCGCGGGTCCTGCTGATTGCCTTTATCGCGGCGACCGAGGCTATACTCGCCAGCGCCTCGCCCCTGAAACCGAGCGTCGCAATAGCTTGTAAGTCTTTACTGGCACGTATCTTACTGGTGGTATGTGGCTCGAAGGACATGGCGAGGTCGTCGCCGTCCATCCCGAATCCGTCGTCTGTAACCGAGATGAGTTTCCTGCCTCCCTCTTCAACGGCGACGTCAATTCTCGTCGCACCCGAATCGATACTGTTTTCCACTAATTCCTTAACGACGCTCCCCGGCCGCTCAATCACCTCACCGGCGGCTATCATATTTATCATATTATCGTCAAGGACGGATATAGCACCCATCGCACCGGCCTGTAAAAAGATTTATACCGCCTCTTAGTGTATAATCAGGTTTTTTCCTGTCATCTCCTCGGGTTGTGGCAGCCCCATCATCTCCAGAAGTGTTGGTCCCACGTCTGCCAGCGTGCCGCCTTCGCGGAGTTTGCATTTTTTGAATCGCTCGTCAAAAATAACCAGCGGAACATCTCCGACTGTGTGCGCAGTGTGCGGCTTGTCGTTATCTTCCGACATCTTCTCGAAATTGCCGTGGTCGGCTGTTACAATCGCTGCACCGCCCATCAATTTTACTTTATCCATGACCTTACCGACGCACTCGTCAACCACCTCAGCGGCCTTTATCGCCGCATCCAGGATACCCGTGTGGCCGACCATGTCCGGGTTTGCAAAGTTCGTAACGATTACGTCGTACTTATCCGAATCGAGCCTTTCGAGCAGGACGTCCGCTACTTCGTATGCGCTCATTTCGGGTTTGAGGTCGTATGTCCTGACACGCGGCGACGGCACTATCTGCCGGTCCTCACCGGCAAACGGCTTTTCAGTATAGTCATTGAAAAAGAACGTCACGTGTGCGTATTTTTCCGTCTCAGCACAGCGGAATTGCTTCAGGCCCAGCGAGCCCCAGTACGCGCCGAGTATGTTTTTCATCTTGGGCGGTTTTGGAAAAGCAACCGGGGCGGGTATCGTCGCGTCGTATTCGGTCATACAGACGTATTTAATGTCAGGCTTTACAGCCCTGTTGAAATCCTTGAAATCTTCCTGGACAAAAGCTCTGGTTATCTCGCGGGGCCTGTCACCGCGGAAGTTAAAGAATATCACGCCGTCGCCGTCCTGGATGTTCCCAATCGGCTCATTCTGCTCGTTCACAATTGCCGTCGGCTCGATGAATTCGTCTGTAACCTGATTTTCATAGCTTTTACTTACAGCCTCCGCGGCGCTTTTGGCTTTGTGTCCCTTGCCGAACCGCATACATTCATAAGCTCGCTGCACCCGGTCCCACCTGCTGTCACGGTCCATCGCATAGAAACGGCCCATCACCGTCGCTATTCGCCCGGTGCCGATTTCGGCGGCCTTTTTTTCGATTTGCTCGATATAACCTGCGCCGCTGTCGGGCGGTGAATCGCGACCGTCTGTAAAAGCGTGTATAAATGTATTCTCAACACCGTTTTTCTTTGCAAGTTCTAACAGGCCGTAAAGATGGTTGAGTAGCGAATGAACACCGATGTCACTGCAAAGGCCCAGAAGGTGCAGTCGGCCGTTATGCTCTTTAACGTATTTAATCAAGTCGAGAAAAACTTTATTCTCGAAAAACGACCCATCCTCGATTGCGATGCTCAGCCTGACGGATTCCTGCGGTACTATTCGGCCGGCGCCGAGGTTCTGGTGACCTACTTCGCTGTTGCCCATAGTCCCTTCTGGAAGCCCCACCGCCCGGCCGCTGGTGTGTATCAGGCAGCTCGGATACTCAGCCATCAGCATATCATCGACCGGAGTATTCGCCATCTTGATTGCATTGTGTTTATCTTGCGAAGCGTCAGGATTATAGCCCCACCCGTCCCTTATAATCAGAACCACCGGGCGAACTTCGGATTTGACATCGTCTTTTGTCATTAACCTGTAACCTTTCAGCCAAAACGACGCAGACGAGGCATTGCCTCGTCCGCATAGACACTTCCAACCTGTAATTTTGACGTCTGAACCGATGCCGCCATCGGCGAAACCGAACCAGTATCATATATGCGCCGCTGCGATATGTCAAAATATTTCACCCCTCGCCGCGGAGAGTGCTTTTCTGGAAAGGTGAAAATCTTTGACAGCCTAACCTTCTTTTTTATAATAAGTTGCAAAAGCGCCGATACTATAGAAGTTAAGGATGTTTTCGCCGCTTTTCTCAGTTGTAGAAGGAAAAACGATATGCACCGAAGCAGGAATGTCAAATTTGCCGTGACTGGGGTAATTACCTGCGTTTTGCTTTGTCATTTCGCCGGTTGTGGTGGACATTTAGGTAAAGGCAATTCACCGGTGGACCTTTATGTCGATGCGATTATGCTGCAGGAGGCCGGCTATCCAAACGAGGCCATAGAAAAGCTCGATGCCGTGATTAAAAAGGAAGAGGGTTTTTCGCAGGCCCATTCGCTCAAGGGTGACATCTATCAGCAAATGCGGCAATATGAAAAAAGCGCAGAAGCCTATCGCAAGGCAACCGAGCTCAACGCATGGTCCTTCCATGACTTCTTTAATCTTGGCAAAGTTTACCAGGCCATGAAAAAATTTGCCGAGGCCGTCCGCGCTTACGTAAGGGCCTGTGAATTACAGCCGGAGAACCTCCAGGCCCATATCAACACGGCAAAATGCTACAACGAGATGCAGCAGTACGACAATGCCCTGCTTTATGCCCAAAGGGCCGAGCAGATAGACCCTGATGTAACCGAGCTGCAGCGAATACTCGGCGATGCTTACGAAGGCAAGGAAAACTACGAGCAGGCAATCAGTGCTTATAAACGGGCGCTGGAGCTGGACGCCAATAACCCACAGGTGATGACCGCTCTGGCCGTTGCCTATCTGAGAACCAGTCGTGATGAACCGGCAAAGCAGTTGCTTACTTCGGCGATTGAACTGGACCCGCAGAACGGCAAGGCCTATAGGCATCTGGCATACTGCTATCTGAGACTCTATGAAAAAACCGCCTCCGAGTACCGCAAAATGGCCCAGCAGAGCGCCGACGATAAGGCACAGATGGAAAGTATGGTTAGTCTCGGCGACGAAATGGTAGCCAAGGCAATAGATAATTACACGCGTGCGATTGAGATAGACGCCGACGATTGGGATGCCCACCGCGGCCTGGGTGTTGCTTACATTATTGACGGCAAAAAAGCGGACGGTACGGTTGACGAGTTTCTAAAAGATATGGCAATTGAGCACTGGCGAAGGTCGCTCCAGATTAACCCCGACCAGCCGCGCGCCGACAGGCTCAGAAACCTGATCGCCAAATACAGGGCCCAATAAACGCTTCCACTTCGATGTTGTTATGACTGATACCGAAAACCGAAATGAATTCACCGGACCCAACCGAGGCCTAAAGAGCATATCACACAGATTACCCACCGTCGCGGCGCATCTATTTTTCTGGTCCATAGCCGTAGCAGCTCTTACCCTGGACCTGCTCACCAAGTGGGCCGTGTTCGAGTGGCTCAAAGGCCGCTCTGCCGTGCCGGTTATTGATGGCGTGATACGTTTTGTTGTGGTTCACAATGACGGTGCGGCTTTCGGCCTCTTTGCAGGACATCTAAATTGGCTGATTGCGGTATCTTTCCTTGCACTTGCCGCGATATTCTGCGTTTTCCTGTTCGGCGGTTCGAGAGAGAAAATCATGCACGTTGCGCTCGCTCTTTTTACCGCCGGGATATGCGGCAATCTGTACGACCGCCTTTTCAATAACGGCCTGGTGAGAGACTTTATCGACGTGGGTATCAACGATAATCTGCGATGGCCCGCCTTCAATCTCGCCGACTCGTTTTTGTGCATCGCAGTCGGTCTGATGATGATAATAACAATTTACCTTACTGAGAGGCCTTGTCGAAAACGTGCTCGGCAACAAAAATAGGCGCTCCGACTCCCACCGATAATGCTATCGCATCCGAAGGCCGCGAATCCACCTCCACCGTCTTGCCGTCAAGATTGATACACAGCTTCGCGTAAAAGGTATGATGAAGCAGGTCGGTTATCACAATCTTTTCAATTTTGGCGCCGAGCGAGGTTAGCACCTGTTCGAGCAAATCATGTGTCATCGGCCTGGGCGGCTGCAATCCCTTGAGCCTGCGGTCGATGGCAAAAATCTCGACAATCCCGATGACTATCGGAAAGCCGCGGTTGCCGTCGCGCTCTTTCAGTACAATGACTTGCTGGTCGGAGGCCTCGTTTATGATTATCCGCGAAAGTTCGACCTCGATTTCCACTTGCGCACCGCCTTTTCAATTGCCGCTCTGCAGTTGGGCAACGTGTTCTTCAATCGCCGCTAACTGCTCAGCTAGCTCATTTAGTCTTTGCCTTGCCTGTTCTACGACCTCCGGCCTCGCTTTGTTTACAAAATTCTCGTTCGCAAGTTTTGCCTCAACGCCTTTTTTCGCCCGCAGCGTTTCTTCTTTTTGCTTCGTAAGCCTTTTCAGCTCAGCCTGCGGGTCAATCGCGCTGTGCAGATATATTTGCATCTGTTCGACAATCGCCGCCGCCGCATTAGCCGGTTTGGCAAGTCCAGTCCGGGCTTCGAACTCTTTCAGATTTGCCGGTTGGCGGATAAGCGCACTGTTTTCATTCAGCATCCCGGCAATCTCGGCACCGGCCGCAACAGAGGCATCCATCTTTTTGCCTGGTGCGATATTATGCTTGCTCCGCAGGTCCCGCAAGGTTCGCGTTACCGTCTGGATGTGTTCAATATTTGCCTCAGCCGCATCATTCTTGAGTTCGTCAATTCGCCTCGGCCAGTCGGAAACGACCAGGGCCTGCGTTTTTCCAGCGTCAGCCAGCCCGTTAAGTTTACGCTGCGGCACGACCTCATTTAGTTTCTGGAAAATCCCCTCGGTAATAAATGGCACAAACGGATGCAGCAGCCGAAGCGTCTGGTCAAGCACGAAAGCCAGCACATTCTGCGCTATCGCCTTTTGCTCACTATCCTGCACGCGCGGTTTCACCCATTCCAGGTACCAGTCGCAAACATCATTCCAGAAAAATTTATAAAGTTCGTTTATCGGCTCACTGAACCTGTAGTTTTCGAGACAATCATTCGTCCGCTCTATTGCCCTGGCCAGCCTCGATAGTATCCACTCATCGGCAAGCGTCAGTTTGCCTTTATCGAACGCGGCCGGGTCCGTCCCTTCCAGGTTCATAAGACCGAATCGTGATGCATTCCAGAGTTTGTTGCAGAAGTTCCGCCCGATATCGAATTTCGGGCTGGTATTTGCCTTTCGCCCGTCAGGCAGAACCATCTCCACGACCGGCATCCTCACGTCCTGCGTCTCGGTTGTCATACTGGCCAGTGTAAACCGCATCGCGTCCGCACCGTGCGAGTCAATGGCCACCAGCGGGTCAATCCCGTTGCCTAAGCTCTTGGACATCTTGCGTCCTTCACCGTCCTGTATCATCGCGTGGATATAAACATCGCCAAACGGAATATCACCCGCGCAGTATTGTCCCATCATCACCATCCGAGAAACCCACAGCGTGATAATTTCTCTGGCTGTGCACAGAACGTCACCGGGATAAAACGTTTTTAATTCCGCCGTATCGTCAGGCCAGCCCATCGTACTAAACGGCCACAACGCAGACGAAAACCACGTATCCAATACATCCTCATCCTGAACAATATTTTTACTGCCGCAATGTTCGCATTGGGTTGCATCTTCAGTTCCGCTGCTGGTCTTGCCGCAGTCATTGCACCACCATACCGGTATTCGATGTCCCCACCAGAGTTGTCTGCTAATCGGCCAGTCTCGCAGATTCTCCAGCCACGCCTGATAGGTCTTGGCATATCGCTCCGGAATAAATCTTAATCGTCCGTCTAATAATGGCTTCAACGCTAATCCCGCCAACGAGTTTGCAGGCACGTCAGTGCCATCGATAAAACCTTCTGCGAGCGACGAGCGACGAGCGACCAGCGACGGTATCGGTTTTTTTACCGCGATATACCACTGGTCCGACAGATAAGGCTCAATAGGCACATGGCTGCGATAGCTGTGCCCGACCTCATGTGCATATTCGCGCACATCCTCCAGCAGATTCTCCGTTCGGAGCCATTCTACAATTGCCTCCCTCGCTTCAAACCTGTCCATACCAAGCAGAAATTGTGCATCATCGCCTGCATCATCCCATCCATGTTTGTCACTAATCGACCCGTCCAGCGCCATAACGTTTATGACAGGAAGATTATGCCGCTGCCCGATTTCCCAGTCGTCGGGGTCGTGGGCAGGTGTCACCTTTAAAAATCCGGTCGAGAACTTTGCCTTCTCATCTTCACTTTCAGGGTCGGGCAGCACAACGTGCTCGTCGCCGATTATCGGTATGATTCTTCCTACAATCGGCAGCCGAACTTTTTTACCGATTAGATATTTCGCTCGCTCATCAGCCGGGTTCATCGCCACTGCAGTATCACCGAGCATCGTCTCCGGCCGGGTCGTAGCTACCGTAACATGCTCGATTGTTTTTCCTTCAATTTCAACCAGTTCAACCAACGGATACTTCAAATACCAGAAATGTCCTGCAATAGTCTCGTGTTCGACCTCATCATCCGCCAGGACGGTTTGCGTAGCAGGGTCCCAGTTGACTAATCTTTTTCCGCGATAAATCAGCCCGTCCCTGAATAGCTTAAAGAATGCTGCCCTGACCGCCTTGGCGCAAACTTCATCCATAGTAAATCGCGTCCGTGCCCAGTCACAACTGCACCCCATCGCCTTAAGCTGACCGATGATGCACGCTTCGTATTCATCTTTCCACGCCTGTACCCGCGCGACGAATTCTTCCCTTTTGAAGTCTGTCCTGCGCTTGTTCTCTTCCGCCAGTATCCTCTTTTCCACCACCGTCTGGGTCGCAATCCCCGCGTGGTCCGTACCCGGCATCCACAGCGTGTTATACCCCTGCATCCGCCTGAATCGAATCAGTATGTCCTGTAGCGTGTTGTTCAGCGCATGGCCTAAATGCAGCGGCGCGGTGACATTCGGTGGTGGGATTACTATAGTATAGGACTTTCCCTTTGGCGTCTGACCGTCCGCCGACGCCGCAAAGTAATTACCCTTCAGCCAAATCTCATTAGCTTGTTGCTCGGTTTCTCTCGGCTCATAGACCTTCGAAAGCTCTTCCGCCATCACATAGCCTTAAGTTTAATCAACACAAAAAAAAACTCCGGCGGGCCGCAAATGCCGCCGGAGTTTCATAATACTCAAATAATGCTCAGATGTAAAGTAACGGCCGCAGCCCTTAGTCGATGTTCATAGTCATCAGGAACTCGGCGTTGGTGCGGCACTTGGAAAGCCTGTTCTTGAGCAGCTCCACCGCCTCGACCGGGTTAAGCTCGCTGAGTACCCGGCGCAGCCGATATACAAGCTGCAATTCTTTCTCATCCAGCAGCAGTTCTTCCCTTCTCGTGCCGCTTCGGCTGATATCGATCGCAGGCCACACACGCCTGTCAACCAGCCGCCTGTCAAGGTGCAGTTCCATATTACCCGTCGCCTTGAACTCCTCGAAGATAACCTCGTCCATCTTCGAGCCGGTATCAATCAGCGCGGTAGCAAATATCGTAAGCGACCCGCCTTCTTCAACGTTTCTCGCCGCACCGAAGAATTTCTTCGGCATCTGCATCGCTCCGGCATCGACGCCGCCGGTCAGAATCTTGCCCGAATGCGGCATCTCCGTATTGTATGCACGGGCCAGTCTGGTAATCGAGTCCAGAAGAATCACCACATCTTCCCCGTATTCCACCAGCCGTTTGGCTTTTTCTATAACAACCTCAGCCACCTGGCAGTGACGCATAGCAGGCTCGTCGAACGTCGAGCTTATAACCTCAACGTCATCTGCCGTCTTGCGTTCCATTTCCGTCACTTCCTCCGGACGCTCATCTATCAAAAGCACGATCAGCCTCACATCCGGATAATTCGTACTTATCGCATTAGCTATCTTCTGAAGCAGTATCGTCTTACCTGTTCTTGGCGGAGCCACAATCAGCCCACGCTGCCCCATGCCTACCGGCGTTACCATGTCGATGATTCGCATGTTGAGCTCTTCCGGCACCGTCTCCATGATGAGACGTCTTTCCGGATGCAGAGGAGTCAGGTCACTGAACACAATCTTGTCCGACAGAATATCAGGGTCCTGGAAATTAATTGCTTCCACACGCAGCAGTGCGAAGTACTTTTCCGATTCTTTCGGAGGCCTGATTTGTCCCGAAACGATATTGCCGGTCCTTAAACCGAAACGCTTTATCTGCGAAGGCGAAACATAGATATCATCAGGCGATGACAGGTAGTTATAACCCTGATTCCGCAAAAAGCCGTAACCGTCCGGCAGTACTTCGAGCACACCTTCGCCGTACATCAATCCGTTCTGGCGAATCCGCTCCTTGAGAACCTTGAAAATCAGGTCCTGCTTTTTCATCGCGCTGTACTCGGTGATACCTTCCTTCTTGGCAACGTCATGAAGCTCCGACACACTTAGCTTCTGAAGTTCGCTCAAGTAGAGCTGTCCCTTCTTGATGCGTTCGTACTTCGCATGTGTCGATTCTTCTTCCGCCCTTTTAGCTTCTGCTGCCGAGAGATTGTCGGTACCCTCCGGTGCCGAACCGTTTTCGCTTGTTGTAACGGCTGCATCGTCGGGCAACGAGCCCGTGTCTTCGTTTTTACTCCGGCTGGTTCTGCCTTTCCGGCCGCCCGTGTTTTTTCTGCCTCTTGCGGCTGACTTAGCCATAATTACTCCTTTTCAAGACTGTAAAGCTTGACAAATGTCTTTGCTCGTTGTTGCGGTGATACACTTTAAAGAATGGGATTCTGATAAACTGGAAAACCCGCTGAGAATCAAAAAATGGGTATCGCCCACACCATATTATAAACCAGGTTAGCCGTTCCTGACGATTTTTGGGAAAATCTCGGCGACTTGCCTGGCTAACGCCGATAAGTCAGAATTGTTGTCAACCGTATTTTCGGCAATGGCGGCCTTTGTGTCCAGAGAAATTTGAAAATTTTCTCGTTTTTTCAGTTCTTCAGGCCCTAAAAGGGCATTTTTCCCAGTTCTTTCAAGCCTTTTTTCCCGGTCACATTTGACAAAAATTAACGTATCGCATCGTTTATCCCAGCCCACTTCTACCAATAGCGGAATATCCAGGACAATTGCTTTGGCTTGGCTGGTCTCTTGAATTTCTTCGATTTTTCGCTCAATTTCAGCCATGACCGCTGGATGAACTACCCTGTTTAGCTTGCCTATCTTCTCGGCATCCGAGAACGCCGCCTTTGCCAGCTTACCGTGGTCAACCTTCCCGTCAATTCCCAGAACCCCGCCGCCGAAGAACTCTACAATTTGTTCTTTTGTCCCCAACTCATTGAGCAGCCGGTGGGCAATCTCATCGGCGTCGATTACCGCACAACCGAGCTTGCCGAACTCGGCTGCGACCGTACTCTTGCCCGAGCCAATCCCGCCTGCAATGCCGATAATTGGTTTTCTTTTAGCAGTCTCCACAAGGCGAGTTTAGTTATTCCCTGCGACCTCGTCAAGCAAATGCAAGGCCCACATGTTTTTAAAATCCCCAATCTCACTCAAGCTCGAACATGCTGTTGTCCATCGGTTCGAACCAGCCGAGATTCAGAGGCGAAGGCTGCAGGCAGTCTTCATTGTACCCGTCGTACTCGCTTTTCTCGGCTGAGTATGAATGCTTTTATACGGTGACGCGTACTTTTCACCGTTCGCTTCGAATTGAAATTGTCACCGGTGATTTAACTGCAGCTTATACTGAAGACATAATTTTCGCCTGAGTTGCCTTGCGAAAGCTCGGCAGAACGAAACTCTCGACTATTTTTTGCCAGCTCATCTTACTGGCCAGCCCATAACCTTGCTCGATTAACACCTTTGTATCATCTTCGTTCTTCGCCAGCCGCGAGTAGATTTCTTCTGCAAGGCCCTGGGCTATTTGCTGCTCTATCCGCCGAAGAACACCGCGCCCGATAGGCTCATGTGCCGACTGAGCAGCGTCGGAATTGACGTAGTCAACCACAATTATGTTATTGGGAACTTGTGCTTCCGTTACCTTTTCGATAAATCCCGCACAGCCGCACACACTGGACAGGATACAGATGCCGCCATACGTCAAAGGCTCGAGGTGACTTATGCCGAACGGCTCGTAAACACTCAGGCCGAATTCCACGTCCGTCCCGCGGCGAATATCGGTAAAGTCCATATCCTCAGGCATACTCCTGCCGCAAAGCTTCTGCTCGAAGCCGAACTGGTTTATAAATACGGCTTTTATACTTCGGCTTCGCGCGTTGAACCTTTGCACGAAAGTATAAAACTCGGTCTCGCCGCCCGACATATCGGGCCAGCCCTGCTTATGCGCCACCGGCCAGCCGTAGGCCGATTCCATATTCGTAATATAGTCCGGCTCCCTCTGGCACACTTCCGTCGACAGGATGAAAAAGACTCCGCTTTGCCCTGATTTGCTGAACTGCTTATCAATCTCTTCGAGTATCTCGAGGTCACGCCATAAACCCTTGCTCCGCACCAGCCTTGTCACGTGAGTAAATACATAATCTGGCCTGTAACCGAGAAGATTTTCACAGTATTGCTGGAGTTTTCGTTTCGATTGGAGTTTCTCTTCCACCGTCGTTTCATAAGCCGGTATCCCGTTATACACCACGTCTATAGGTGTATCCGCGAACGGCTGCGAAAGAAATCGCAGCTCTTTTGCCGTGTAATCCCCGACCGCACAGATACCATGACAGTGTTTAGCCGCTTCGACTAACGGGTGTTTAAAGTATCCGTCCTGACTGCCGAACACATCTGCAAGGTACTCTTGCTCTTTTTGGCCTTCCCGCATCGCGTTGTAGAAGTGCACGTCATGTCCCGGGTGCTCTTCGACTATACGTCGAATCGTCGCAACTTCGTGAGCATAGAAAACTGTGCGAAAATCATGGTAGCTGTCACACAGGGCTGCTAATACGCTCGGCATACCCATCCATTCATGTGCAACCATAATACCGGGTGCGTTCGCCGCACTCATGGCCCCGAGTATCGGGATGACCGCCGCCGCCAGGCGGATATACTGCTCATATTCCCAGATGTATTCGAACTGCTCCGACCGGATGCCGAATTGCTCATAGAGCTGCTTCTTCAGTTCGTTCACCGGCGCGGCGAACATAGTGGTTACATCAACAAGAATTATCTCGGCTGTGCTGGCGATTCCGGATTGTTCATCGGTGAATGTCTTTGTGCCGTAGATGATGTTCGTGTTGTAGATTCTTTCCAGCTCTGCAAAGTTCGCCACATATTCGCTGTTGTAAACACCGTCCAGCGATGAATACAGAACCTGGCCGTCCGAGCCCATTCGTTTTGACAGCGGTACATCCCTGTCGAACAACGGGCCTATGACAATAGAACGACCGGCGAATTCGAGGTATGCCTTGCAGGTGAAGAATCCCCTCAGTACCGCTCCGATGCCGCCTATCTTCTGGGTGGTTTCATGTGTTACGTGTACGATGACAGGGCCGTTTTCCATAGGTTGCTCCGAGTTTATCTCTCATCAAAGTCGCGTTATCTTATTGCTATAGCTCCACTTAAAATATAGATACAATTCGACCCGGTGACAAAACACAACCCTCATTTTTTGAAGTTTATTGTGGATTGTCACCGTACTGTGATGGAAGAAAGGCTTTTCTCGGACGTACAATCAGCGATTGAAACTTCGTTGTTCTTTGTCCTCTTAAGTCCGGCCTTTTGGGTGTATGCCTAATCTATTTGTGCCCGCAGTGTCCTTATCAGCCCGGCCAGCACTTGTGGCGGGATGTCGGCCAGCTCCGCCTCAGGAATATTCGCCAGCGCGATTCGGTCGATGAGTTTCAGCGAAACCTCACCCGCGGATTTAATAGCTATCAGAGTAGTCGCCGCCTGTTCGAGCTCACCGTCCGCCATCTGACGAAGATATTTTACTATTGTTTCGTAGAGTGCATCTTCATCTACAACTCCTCCGACCTGCGCCGCCGGGGCCGGAGTTTCATTATTGCCCGCTTCTGGTTTTGCCCTTTCCCTTAGTATCTGCTGTTCCAGCATGAACGTTTCAGACATAAGCTGCTGCTTTCTTTTTTCCGCTTCTTCATCTATAGGCGCCAGCTTCAGGTCATCCTTGATGTTCAGGTTCGGCACGTATATCTTGTTGTGACACGAAGGACACTTTCCCCATTTGCCCGCCGCCTTCTCGTTGGCCTCGATTTTCTTGCCGCAGTAATCACAGTGAAATGTTATTGCCATCTTCT
>Ga0315554_1000080_pt1 | contig 47370 bp, 46 predicted proteins | sample SalMarSW160370MG_FD_202114 | JGI IMG/M metagenome (GOLD analysis project Ga0315554, IMG submission 202114) | Salt marsh sediment microbial communities from the Plum Island Ecosystem LTER, Massachusetts, United States - Salt Marsh Sediment SW1603-70 ...
AGGAGATCTCCGGGATCGCCCGTTCGACCAATCGCTTGGCCGAACAGCTGCAGCGGGAGCGGGGAATGCGCAGGCAGTGGGTGCAGGACATCGCTCACGATCTGCGCACCCCGATTGCGGCCATGCATGCCCAGTTCGAAGGAATGCGGGACGGAGTGCTCGATCTATCCAGGGATCGCATCGAAAAGAGCCTCAAGGAGATCGCCCGGATCGAAACTCTGGTCGCTGACCTGGAAGAGCTGATGCGCCTGGAGTCACCGGAGATGAATAGTTCGATCGGGGAGGTTGAGACCGCCGCCTTTATCGAGGAGATGGCCGAGCGCTTCGCCGCCCAGCTGGCCCAGAAGCAGATCCACTTTGAATCGCATCACCGGATCGATCGCTTCCCGGCGGATCCCGCTCTGCTTCAACGGGCCGTTACCAATTTCTTCACAAACGCCATACGCCATACACCGGAGGGGGGAAGTATCGAGCTGGCAATAGCAGGCAGCCCGGATGGACGAACCGTCATTACCCTGGCCAACTCGGGAGATCCGATTCCGCCCGAGGAGCTGGAGAAGGTCTTCGATCGTCTGTTCCGTGGCGAGTACGCCCGCAGCTCCCCCGGTTCCGGACTGGGTCTGACCATCGCCAAACGCATCGCCGAGCTTCACGGCGGCGCCTTGAGCATCCGCAACCGGGAGGAGGGCGGGGTTGTCGTGGAGCTGCTTCTCTAACAGCAGGACGTATCGGAGGAGTCGCTGCCGCAGCAGCCGCACTGCGGGTCTCCGCCCCTGATCAACCCGTTGATGAGGGCAGCGGCACAACCGACGCCCGGGTTGACCCGGATCGCGCCGAACGAACAGTTCATCATGCAGGCACCGCACTCGATGCAGCTGTCCCGATCCACGATGCTGACTGTTTTTCCGTTTTTGGCAAACACCTCGTGGGGGCAGACCTCCAGACAGCGGCCACAGCCGGTGCAGCGTTCGGGAAACAGCTCCAGGGTAACCACGTTCGCCATGTATCTCATATCCCGATCCCCCATTCCTGTAGTTTATAGAGCACCAGAAGCACCAGGGCAATAGCCCCGGCCGCGACGTAGAGGGGCAGGCCGATCTTCAACTCCTTCTTCACCCCGGAGATGCTGGTAAAGGTGGTGCTCCCGGTGAACTGCAGAGCCAGGTATGAGCTGACTGCCGGAAAGAAAAGCAGGGAAAAGGCCAGCATGTAGGTGCTTTGAAGTGCCTGCCCCCGGATCAGAAAAACGATGACGGTCGTGGCGATCCCGCCGACCAGCAATCCCTTGATGGCAAATGAGCGGAAGGGGATCCAGGGCAGGAGGAGCGGTGTAACGAACGTACCGGCCAGCAGGGCGGCGGCTCCGAGGATTGCGACGGGCAGACCGCTATGCACGGCGCTGTTGAAGAGAATTCCCTCCGGCTGCAGTCCGAAGAGGACGAAAACGGCGGCCAGAAAAATTCCGAATCCCTTCAAAGCGGGCACGAGCTCCATTGGCGTAAGCTCCAGCCGCTCCCTGAACCCGAAGCGCACCTTCCGCATTTGCGCCGTTGCTTTACACCCGGCTTGCAGATATGCCGGCAGATCCCGGGCGTGCACCGGTCCGTAATCAACGGAGAATCCCGTGCGCTCTTTGACGATATGGGCCTGAACCCCCGGCGCCCCCAGCTGGGGAAGGATGAGTCTGCGGTGCTCAACGGTCTCGGACAAACGGGTGGCGCGGATGCGAAGGATCAACTCTTCGGTTCCGAAGGTTCCCCTGCCGGCGGCACACCAGACATTGATGCCCTTGGTATCCAGCACGACGATCCAGGCGGGTAATCCGGACAATTCCCTGCGCAGAAGATCGAAGCTGAGCTTGTAGTTGGCCGTAACCAGAACCGGAGACCGGCCGTCGGCTGCCCCCACGGCGTAGATCCCGGGTTTCACCGTGTAGTTCATGCGAAAGGAGTTGAACAGCCGGCACCTCAGCCGGCCCCACGCATCCCTCCGTGACCACTGGGTGGGAACAACCGGGGCATTTTCGGCGGCGGCGCCACCTCCCCGTCGAAGATCGAACAGTTCGACTGCCATCAACACCTCACTCCCGGCGAGTTTCTCCCTTATTTTCCTGCACTGGAGCAGATCCTATCGACAGGTGATCCCGCACCCATCGTTTTCCCGGAGCGCCAGACGGGCTGCAAGCCTGCGGGAGTCCGCTTCGTAAATCGGATCAGGATCGGGAAGCCCGTCGAAGCTCCCGAACAGTCTGTCGTTGAAGGGCGAGTGGAGCAGCTTGTACATCATGAACTTGCCCTCACGCCTCTCCTCCACCAGCCGAGCGTTCCGTAAAACCGTCAGACTCTTCGACACCGTGTACTGGGGTTTATCCAGAGCGTCCACGACTTCGCACACGCACAGCTCTCCGGGAGCCTGCTGCAGCATTCGTAGAATGCGCAGCCGGGTTTCTTCCCCGGCTGCTTTGTACGCTTCGACCGCCCTGTTCATATCTGCACTATAATGCATATATGCATATGAGTAAAGCGGGAATACAGCCTTTGATGAGAGAGAACAAGTTCAGTTCAGGGCACCGGGGAGAAGTTCATCGGGAATGGGATCTCGAGGAGCGTATCTCCATTCACAAAAACGGGTACGGGCCCGAAAACATAGTCGCCGCTTGTAGGGTAACCGTCCCTGTCAACGTCAATCAGTCCTCCAACGTCGTAACTTTCACCACCGGTGAAAACAGCGGGAGTATCCGTACCAAACTCGGTAGTAATGCACTCCACGGTTCCGCCGCTGATGGTTGGATTCGTTGGGGCCACACCGAGCCAATAATCTGGATTAGTGAGATCGTACCCTTCAGCGACCACCGCATAGTAGAAGAACGCATCGTCGTAATCATCGGCTCCGGTCAACCGTACGGTGAGCATCCCGTCTGTCGGGGTCGTCGCCTCCAGCACCATGGCCAGCCAGTCGCTCATCACCTGGTCAATTTCGGCTTCCCGACCGTCTACGGTAATCATACCGGACCACTGCAGTGTCTGCCAGTACGGTGCATCCTCCATAAACATCGATAAAGTCAAGTCGATATCGACTGTTTCTCCGGGAAGACAGCTCACGCTCAGGGAGGCGGATATCGCCTCCTCAAAAGTACCCAGTAGATCCGGGGGAAAGGTTACGTCTATGGTTAAATCACCATTTACGATGACATCCGATCCCGACGGTGTGTAATCCGTGAACGTCACGATCACAATCCCCCCGTAGGGCGGCTCATCACCAGGCTCAATAAAATTGCTGAGATCGATTGAGACTCCCGGCGGGAACTCTTCACTCCCTTCATACAGGGGAGCCATGGCTTCCCATAACGCCGTCATTACCGCCAGGGCGCAGTCATTAATATCCTCAGCAGTGGGCCCATCCTGGGTCCCCGGCTCTATCTCGATCGTTCCGACGCATCCCGGTATGATGTCGATCCATCTTGAGGCACCCATTCTATGGTCTGGATGAGGTCGGCGTCCGGATCGTACACTTCGACGGTCAGCCCGGTCACATCGAATTCGGTGGCGGTTATGGCCTTGGTCGAGGCCGGATGATTGATGTTGAGCTGTATGTACCAGCCGGAAGCATCCGAACAGGCTGAAAAGAAACTGCAAATTTATGTTGTCTTCACTCGGAGATCGATTTCCGGTAGACCCGATAGCGCTTGTAGATGTGGGCGCCCAGCCGCTCGGCCAGGTTCGGGGTGTACGGGTTGTCCGCCGAGGTCAGGGAGAGGTCGGCCCAGCTGTAGCCCTTGGCCCGGGCCCGCCGGGCCATCTCATCGAAAAGCAGCAGGGCCACGCCCCCTCCCCAGTATTGGGGCAGGATCAGCACGCTCTTGATGGCCACACATTTGGGCTGCCGACGCATGTGCCGGAACAGTCTCAGCATATCCCAGGGATATCGCAGGCCATTGGCGTGGATGAGAGCCTCATTCAGATTCGGGATGCCGGGGAACCAGCCCACGGTCTTGCCGTCTACCTCGGCAAAGAGCACTAAATCAGGATCGGCGAACCTGGCAAAGGGTTTGATCAGTGCTTCCACGGCGGATCGGGGCCAGGGACAGTGATCGGGAAGATGGCTCAGGGACTCATTCAGCAGCAGGCGAACCGTATCCACCTCGTCCTCCAGCCTCTTTAAGTCGGGCGTACGGATCCGCACCCATCCTTTTCGGCGAATCCGTTCGGCCAGCCGTGCCAGCCTCTGCCGCTCCGGGCCGCTGTCGTCAAAGTCGGCCGCAAAGGCCAGATTGTCCGCTCTGGCCGGCTGGAATCCAAGACGCTCCATGAACACCTGGTAGTAGGGAGGCGTATGCCCGCAGAGAATGACCGGGGGTCGGTCCCGCCCCTCGATCAGCACGCCGTATCCGTCCTCCCGGTCCAGGTTGAAAGGGCCGCTCAGGGTATCGAGGTTTCGTTGCCTGGCCCAGTCCGTCACCCGCTGCAGCAGGCTCTCGGCTATCCGTATATCTTCGAAGTACTCGAAAAAACCGAAGACGCATTCCCGTCGGTTGCTCTCGGTGTTTACTACCTTGTCCTCCCCGGCGCAGATCGTGCCTACCGCCTGTCCATCGCGCCAGGCGATGAAAAACTCCGCCTCCCCGCGCTGGAAGAATGCCCCCCGCCCGGGATCGACGGTTTTCGCCCGCTGGGGGAGGAGCGGGGGAACCCACAGGGGATCGTTGTGGTAGATCTTCCAGGGGAAGGTGAGAAACCGCCGTTTGTCCCTCCGGGTTCGGACCAGGCGGATTTCGATTCGATTCACGGATTGGTGCCGCCTTTTGCGGTTCTACGTGATTCCAGCTCCTTGACGATTTGATCGTAGCGCTGCCGGGACAGGGGATAGAACAGGGCGCAGAGGATGCCCAGGCAGAGCAATACGGCGGGGATCGGGCCGGTGATCAGGCGGATGGCCAGTTCCGCCCGGGGCGGCTGGATGGCGACGTTTGGTCGATATGAAAATGCTTCCAGCAGCAATCCCACCAGCAGGATCGCGATGGACGTGGCTACTTTGTGGGAAAGAGTCACCATGCTGTAGAGCATCCCTTCATGGCGCTCTCCGGTTTTCCATTCATCCCATTCGATAGCATCCGGCAGGATCGCCCACGGCAGCACGTGGGCTGCAGCCACACCGATCCCGGCCAGCGCGCAGAGCAACAGAATGTAGGGCAAGGATGTGGCGGCTCCCAGGGTGATGATCACCAACTGCACTACGATCCAGAAAGTAATGCCTGTCATGTATGCGAATCGCTTGCTCAAACGATTAGACACCCAGTTCCACAGGGGAAGGGCGATGATGGCTGTCACGAAGATCGATCCAAGAATTAACGATCCCTGGCTCTCACGCTGAATACAGTACTTCACGAAAAAGAAGATTACGAACTGCACGATGTCTACGGCAATCCACGTGCAGAGGTATATGCCCAAGCCCCAGAGAGCTGGAGGATTTTTCCGCACGGCACGCAGAGCATCGACAAGTTTGTACTTCTCCTGAACCATAAACTCCTTCCGTTCCCGAGTACCGAGGAATGTCAGGAACAGGGGTGCGGCGCTGGCCAGCCCGAAAGTAAAACCCATTACCAGGACACGGTGTGCGTTTTCCGGACTGAAGGAACCGATCATGATTTCAGGTAAAGAGAACGCGATCAGGCTCCCCAGAATCGAGAAAAACATTCGATACGTCGTGATCGATGTCCGTTCGTCGTAGTCATTGCTCAGTTCCGGAGTGAGAGCGAAATAGGGCATGTAGACGAAGGTTGCCGCTGTGTCGAACAGCATATAGGCAATCGAGTAGTAGATTGCCAGATATACATCTCCCTGCAGGGGTGGTTTCCACCAAATCAGCGCAAATGCCAGACCGAAAGGCAAGGCACCGAACAGCAGAAATGGTCTGCGCCTCCCCCAACGGGTTCTGGTCCGGTCGGAAATGTAGCCGATCAACGGATCATTCACGTAATCCCACGTTTTTCCAAGGAAGATGGCTATACCGGCGACAGCTGGTGAAATTCCAATGACATCGGTTAGAAAAATCAGGATGAACAATCCAATAATGGTGGTGGTCATGCTGAAGCCAAGATCCCCGGATCCGTAGAGTGCTTTGGTGAGCCTGGTCAGCTTGTGTTTCATAGTCGATGATCCAGGTACTATGTCATGGTTCTTCCAGCAATGCGCTTACAAGGGCATGATACTCGGGAATTATATGCGCAGAATCGGGATCGCACAAGCTGTGATCGAAAGTTCCGGGAAGCCGGCGATTTCAGAAGGGTGCAGCAGCGGGATTTTTTGTGAGCCGGGCTCAAGACCCTCAGGAAACCAGGAAAATTTAAAGTTTTTCTATAAATTTTCCTGTTCTTTCATGCCCGCTAATAGGTAAACTAGCAAAATTTAAAGATCTACTTGCAATTTTCCTCGAACGTTGTGCACGCTAATGGGTGAAATGGAAAATCTAAAGGATTCCTTTAAATTTTGCTAGAGACCTCAGGGTTGGTAGGAGTCCGAAATCCGGATTGGATCAAAGCTCTTGGCTTGATTGATCTCTTTATAGAGGTATGGTAGTATCACTCAACGATTATATGAGCTTGGAGTAACAAATCCTGATAGCTCGTTTTTCATGGGAGGGAAATGCGCTCTAAGCTTTTCGGTACAGGTTGTGTTTTCTTCATAATTGCGGCTGTTGCCTACTCCCAACAAGTCGAAATCCCCTACAGCACGTTCTTCCTCACCACCACTCCCATCAACGCGGATGTGCTGCTGGACGGGGAACCGCTTGAGGAACAGACACCCCTGCTGCTGCGGCAACTGGCTCCCGGCAGCCATGAGCTGGAGATCCGCAAGCAGGGCTACAAAACCGAGCAGCTGGGGGTCGAGCTGGCCGCCGGGGAAATCCGGAGCCTTGAAATCGAGCTGGCCAGTCTGTCCTTCAGCACGCTGCTGCCCGAGGAGGAGCGGGTAATCATCCGCGGGCAGCAGCAGGAGACCGGGGACACCGTGTATCAGCTTCCCGAGGGAATCTACTCCTTCAGCCGGGAAGGGGGGAGTCTGCATATCGAACCGGTGTTCCCCCAGGACAGCTGGATCGGCGGCTTGAATCTGGCCATTCCTCTGTCCGTTGCTTTCATCACGGTTCTTACCTTCCACGACATTTTCTATCCCAAGCGCGCAGCTCTGCAATTTACCGAAGATTTTTCCCTCTCTCCGGCCACCCTTTCGGCCTACGGCCTGACCATTTCCCTGATCAGTTTTGACATCGCTCTGTACGTTCGGCGCAACAAAGCGCGTAAGGCTTTCTCCTACGCAGCCACGCCTCGCGAGCAGGCGCTGCACAGCGCCAAGGAGTACTACGAACGAGCGGAGAATCTGTTGGCCCTGGGGCAGCTGGATGAGGCGCTGCGCTTCTATACCCGGGTTTTGGAAGGCTACAAAGACTCGCCCCTCTATCCGTACGCGCTCTTCAAAACAGCCCGGATCCACTTCCTGACCGGAGAGGACTCCCTGGCCACCATAGAGTTCAACCTGATCGCCGATCACTATCCGCTTCCTGATCTGTATGACAAGGCCCAGAGGGGGTTGGCCGATATCCTGCTCCGGCGGGAATCCTATCAGGAGAGCATCGAGCAGCTTCAGCACATGATCTTTGCCGATCCCCTCTACAGTAAAGAGGAGATCGAACTTCTGAAAGCCGAGATTCTGGAAGACTGGTTCTCAGCTGATCCTGACGTTATCGACAGGGTAATCAACGCCTACACCGCTTTGGTAGACAGCTACCCCGAGTCTGATAACCTGGATCTGTACCGCTACAAGACCGCCTACTATCTGCATCTGGCGGATCGAAATTCCGAGGCGGAATCGATACTCTCGCCGATCGACCCGTCGGTTCTGGGCGAGGATTTGATGCGCAGGCTCCAGGATCTGCGTCGCTCCATAGAGGACGCCTTGGAGGACGCCATGGAGGACTCCCGGTGAAGCGCGTCCCGGCCATCGCGGTCATCGCCTCTTTGATTCTAATCTGTGGAATCAGCCTCGTCTTCGGGCAGGAGCAGAGGGATGAACTGTATGAAGAGCTTTCAACCAGCCTGGAGCAAGCCGAAGCACTGGTGGCCGGCATGGCCCTGCAAGGTGAACCGCCGTTAACGGTGGAGCAGCTGGAGCACCTGAGGACACTGAACCGGCAGATCCGGGGATCCCTGTACAGCGATCTCATCGATCGCAGCGACTTGCTCCTGCTGCTCGCCCACGAGCAGATGCTGTTTCAACAGGATCATCAGGCGCTGCAGGCTCGCCTGGAGGGTTTGCTGCGCGAAAGCGAGCAGGATGCGCGCAACCTCAAGCGAAGCGCCGCAAGAGACAAGGTGCTGCGCACCTCCTTCAACACCACCCTGGTATCCTTCGCTCTGGCCTTCACTTTCTGGGGGCTTGGAGAGTGGCAGGACCGGCGCTACTTCGAGTCGACCACGATCGAGGGGGCAACACTACACCGCCGGCTCTTCCAGATTTTCTCCATCGGCAGCATATTCGGGGCAACAGCGGGGGCAGTCGGTGCGGGGGTGACCGTAACTCTTTACGCCGGAGCCCGTTAGCGGGAGACCGCCGCCCATTCATTTCTCGGTCAGAACGTGAATGCCGCTCCAATTCGCCGGCGGCGGGCTCTTCAGATAAGATTCGCAGCGGTCGAAGTACATGGCGGAGACCACGTCCCCGGGAATGAGTTTGCTCACCTGCTGGAAGTGTTTGGCCGCCTCGGTGAAATCGCGCTGATAGTAGAGTTTCAGTCCCTTGTGGTGATACTGCCAGGCTCGATTTTCCTGTTCGTTCAGCTGTTTCTTGACTGTGAAGATCCGCTGAGCGTGAGTTTTCCCCAATACCAGGACCTTGTCGATGAGCCGGCAGGGGAGGGCCTTGGAGATCTCCCGGAACACGTTTTCCGATATTATCACATCCTGCTTGTAGATCTTGGTGAGGTTCTCCAGTCTTGAGGCGAGATTCACCATATCTCCGATCACGGTGTAGTCCATCTTCTTCTCCGAACCGATGTTCCCCACCGTGACCATGCCGTAGTTGATTCCAATGCCTATGCGAAACTCCGGTTTGTCGAGCTCTCGCTGTTGGGCGTTGAAATCTACCAAGAGTTCCTGCATCTCCAGACCCGCCAGAGCCGCCTGCAGCGCGTCATCGGTATGCTGTACCGGGGCTCCGAAAAAGGCCATGATCGCATCTCCCATGTATTTGTCGACGATCCCATCGCGCTCCATGATCTTGTCTACCATGAGGGAGAAGTAGCTGTTCAGGGAGGCCACCATCTGGTCGGCCCGCATCAGCTCGGTGATCGTGGTAAAACCGCGGATATCGGAGAACAGAATCGCCAGGACCCGATCCTCCCCGATCAGCAGGGATTCCGGATTCTTGAAGAAACGATCGATCACCTCCTTGGGGACGTACTTCTGGAAGATGCTGCGGATTTCCTGCTCGTGTTTTTTGGCCAGAACCGCCCGGAAGGCGAAGTTCTTGATCTGGTTGTAGGCCTTCTCCAACTCATCGATCGTGAGGTTGAAGGTGTGGGCCAGGGTGCCGAGCTCGTCCCGATACTCCACGCGAACCCGTTCCGACAGGTCGTGGTTTTGAATGATATCCTGCATAGCCGTTACCATACGGGTAATCGGACTGGTGAGGTAGCCGGAGAACAGCAACAGGAGGAGGACGGAAACCGCGCTGGCTGCGGCCAGGATTATCGCGTTCTGGGTGGTGATTTCCGTCACCTCCCGGAAGAAAGTCTGCCGTTCTTCCGTGACCAGGCAGAACCAGCCGAAGGGTTCAAAGCTGAAACCGTAACCCACGCGGGACGCTCCCCCCAGGGAAAGCTCCACCCAACCTTGTTCCGCCCGACTGCGTAGGGATGCCAGTTCCTCCCGGTCCTCATCTCCAAGGACAGCAGCGCCGCCGGTCGTGAAGACCGGGCGGTCCCCGCTGTCCAGGGCCAGGATGATCTCTGTATCACTGCTGATGAGACTTTGAGCGTAGGTGAGGGCGGCCCCTTGCACGGCCTGGATGTAAACGCTCTGCTCCTCCAGATTGTTTTCTACCAGCAGGTTCCACTGATTATCGAGATAGCTCTCCATATCCTGAGCCTTAAAGGCCAACAATTCCACGGCAACTCTGGTGATGCCGTTGCGGGCGGAGAGGGAGGAGGCGATACTGCTGAGGACCAGGGTAACGATCAACAGGGGCAGCACGGTCAGAATGATTTTTAATCGTACACTCACAAAGGGGAGTTTGGCACAGCCTTGCTGATGTGTCTACATACCCTGTATAATCCCTCGAGACATGGACGGCATTCAGCAGGAGATGGAGATATCACCGGAGGAGCGGGAGCAGGTCCTCAAACAGATCGAGACCGCTATAGCCGAAAACCGCGCTCCCCAGAGGGCGGATCCCGGCGTCCTGCAGGCCGAAAAAAGAGGGCTGTTGTTCCCGTTGCTGATCAACCTGGCAGCGCTGCTGCTGGTCGCTGCGGGGGTGCTTCTCCTCTTCCGATACTTCGAGATGCGCAAAGAGAACATCACCCTGCGCCGCAGTTCCTACCTCTCCGCGGAAGGAGCCCTCATTCATACCCTGAAGCAGGAAACCGAGAACAGGCTGCAGGCCAAGGCGGAGGAAATCGCCTCGATCCAGCTGAAACTGCAGAAGGTCGATCAGGAGCGGCAGGACTTGAAACTGCAATTGGAGGCGGACCTGGAGACGAGGGAGGTACAGTTGCGCCGCAAGCTCGATGAGGATCTGAGCAGAGAACGGGATCGGTTGGTCGCCCTTGGAACCTCCGAAGCCAGCATCGTCGAACGCCTCCGGGAGCTGGAGAGCAGAGAGCAGGGCTCGATTGATCGGGCGATCGCCGACTATCGGCGGCAGCTGGACGCGCAGGTGCAGGAGAAGGAGCGGGAGTTGCTGGAGTCTCAGCGTCAGACTCAGGAAGCTCTGGTGCAGGCAAGCCGAGACCGGGATGAGCTCCTGTCCGAATTGAGGAAGCAGGAAAGCGAGAAGAGCATCGCTGAGCAGCGGTTGGCCGAATTGACCACCCGGTTGAAGGCTGAGACCCTTCTGAAAGAAGAGGAATCGGCCAGCGTAGATGCTCTGGAAGTTCAGATGGCGGCGAAGACGGAGGAGATCGCTGAGCTGGAGGAGCAGACGCGGGCGATCATGGAGTCGGATGCCCTGCTCACCCGGCGGCTGCAGGCGCGCGTGGACGGTCTGAATGCTCAATTGAAGGCGAGCGAGGCCGGGGCTGAGAGGCTTACCGCAGATCTGCAGTCCCTGCGGGCTGAGCGGGCTGCACTCTCCACGGCTCTGCAAAAAGCCCAGGGAGCTCAGACGGTCACCTTCGAACAGGGCAGAGACGACGCCCTTCGTGATGTCATGACCTTTCTCAGATATTTTTCCGGAAGCCCGGAAGACAGCGGTGATACCGAGAACCGGCTGCTTGCATTGACTCGCCGGGATCCGCTGTTTCGGGCGGCAACCCGGGAGATTCGGATCTTGATCGCCGGCGGAGGTTCACCCGGAGAGCTGGCCTCACCGTTCCTGTTCCTCGGGATCGTCACCTCGGTAGCTTCCGAACGGGCGGTTATCGAGGCGATGGTGGATGTTGATGTTTCGGTGGGATCGGTCATCCAGATCCGCCGGCTTTCGGATCTGGAGCGGGAGATCATTATCGCCGAAGGAGCCGTGCAGGAGGTCCGGGGCAGCAAGATCATCGCCTCCTTCAAGCCGCTCACCTCCGGAGGGCAGTTGCCGGCGGCGCGGGATCCGGTGTACGTGGTCTTGGAGGAGGACTAGGGGGATGCAAAGAAGCTGGCTGAACCTGGGCGTCTCCTTCCTCCTGGCAGCCGCGCCGGCCCTCATACTACTGCGCTACTACTACCGGCAGGACAGTGAGCGGCCGGAGCCCAAGGGCCTGGTTGTGCGCATTTTTCTGCTCGGGATCGTGGCGACCTTCGTGGCCATACCCCTCGAACTGCTGATGAGCGTGTTCCAGGGGCTCTTTACCGATTTTCCCCTGCTCACCGCCCTGTTCAAAGCCTTCGTGGTGGCCGCTCTTGTGGAGGAATATCTGAAGCTCACCATCGTGCGGGTCTTCGCCTATAGGAACCGCAACTTCGATGAGATCATGGATGGGGTGGTCTATACCGTGGTGGCCAGCCTCGGATTTGCCTGCATGGAGAACATCCTCTACGTGATGGGGGGGACCATCGGCACCGCCCTGACCCGGGCGGTAACCGCGATCCCGCTTCACGCCACGGCTTCCGGGCTCATGGGGTACTACATAGGCCGCGCGAAGTTTGCCGCCTCCCCCCGGCTGGAAGGGGCTTTGATCAACAGGGGCCTGCGCATCGCGATTTTGGTACACGGGACCTACGACTTCCTCCTCTTCTCGGTTCCGGTATTGGGAACCCTGCCGCTCCTGGGGATGATTCCCCTGATCCTGGGTGCCTTCCTGATCCTCCGGTCCCGCATCCGGGTCGCTCTGGCGGAGGACCATCGTCGGGCACAGTTCGACCAGCTGGTATGAGGTGTTCGAGACCTGCGGCGATCTCCGCCGCCTTGCTGCTGATTTTCCTCGGCACCACCTTCTCCGCCTGGACCCAGGCACCGGCGCCGTGGGCACTGGGAGCCAGCCGCGGCGAAGATCTGGTGGTACGGCTGGTGACCATCGGGCCGGCGGATCCCATCTACACCTGGTGGGGGCATTCCGCCTTGATCGTGGAGGACTCCAGGATCGGGGCCTCCAGATTCTACAACTACGGACTTTTCTCCTTCGAGCAGGAGAACTTCGTTCTCAACTTCGTCATGGGCCGGCTCTGGTTTCAGGTAGGCGCCAGCGACACCGAACGGGAGCTGGCCTACTACCGCTACCTCGGTCGAACGATCCGCATCCAGACCCTAAATCTGTCGCCGCGAAAACGCCTGGAGATGGCCCTGTTTCTTGAGAACAACATCCTGCCCCAGAACCGCACCTATCTGTACGATCACTACTACGATAATTGCGCGACCCGGGTCCGGGACTTGATAGATGCCACCGTCGACGGTCAGCTGGCCGAAGCCACGGCGGTTCCCGGCAGAATGACCCTGCGGCAGCACACCCGGCGTTTTACCGAGCACAACTTCTTGATGGATTGGCTGCTGATGTTCCTCATGTCGGGGGTGATCGATCGTCCGATCACGAAGTGGGAGGAGATGTTTCTGCCCGATGAAGTGGAACGAAACGTGGCGGCCCTGCGCTACCGGGATGAAACGGGAGAGCGGATACCCCTGGTCGGCGAATCGTTCGTGTATTTCGATGCTCCTCAGCAGCGCTCCGTTGCCGAGCGAGCCTCCCCGGGCTGGGTCCGGGCATTGATTCCCGGCTTGATCCTGGGACTGCCCGCCCTGCTGCTTGGATACCTGGTTCGAAAAAACAGAAACTGGACCCTGCTCGGTGTCTACAGCAGTCTGGTCGGCCTGATCCTCGGTCTGGCCGGAAGCGTGCTGCTGTTCATGAGCACCTGCACCGACCACACCGTAACCTACGGAAACGAAAACCTCTTCCTGGCCAATCCTCTGGCCCTGGCCGCAGTACCCCTCGGCCTGTTAGCGGCCTTCGGCGCGGGCAAACGAAGCCGGCGCCTGCTCCAGCTCTTATGGTGTGCCCTGGCCGCCCTGGCCTGTGTGTATCTGCTGTTGAAGCTCTTTCCCTTCTTCGATCAGAGCAACCAGGCGGCCCTGGCCACGATCCTGCCCGTTTTGTTCGCATTCGCGGCCGCGGCCTGCCTCTCCTGGAAGCGGATCTAGTATTCGAAGCTCCTGCTTTCCCTGGGCTGCTTCACTCTTATTCCCGGGCTTGCAGCCAGCCGCTCCACAGCTCCGGCTTCAGACCAATCGTCACCTCTTTGCCGCAGCGCACGATCGGAGTTTTCAGAATGGCGGGATTCTTCAGGGCCTCCTCGAGAGGATCGTAGACCATGTAGGCCAGGCCGGTCTTGGAGTAGGCCTTGGAGTCTTGATCCAGCAACTCTTCGGGATCCATGTTTCCGCAGATATTGGCGAGCTCCCCTTTGCTCAAGGGCCGTTCGTTCAGATCTACGAAGTGGGGCCGGATCCCCCTTTCGCGAAAGAAGCGATCGGCCTTGCGGGTATTCGGGCAGTTTCGGGTGCCGATGATCTGGACCGTCGGGATCATGGATACGGGGGATCAGCTCTCCATGGTGGGGGGTTCGTCCCTGTAGGTTTCCTTGATCTCGACGAAGTCATCGAAGTTGTCGAGGAAGACTTTCACCAGGTCCGGATCGAATTGTTGTCCCTTCTCCTCTTTGAAAAGTTCCAAGATGCGATCCAGCTCCCAGGCCGGTTTGTAGACGCGGGTGTTGGCCAGGGCGTCGAACACATCCGACATGGCGGTGATCCGCCCGAAGATATGGATATCCTTTCCCCTGGTTCCGTTCGGATATCCCTTTCCGTTCCATTTTTCGTGATGCTCGTTGGCGATAATCGCCGCGGCTTTCAACAGGCGCCGTTCGGAGTGCTTGAGCATCTCGTAGCCAAGCGTGGTGTGGGTCTGCATGATGGACCACTCATCCGGGGTCAGCTTTCCCGGCTTGAGGAGAATAGAGTCGGGAATGGCGATCTTGCCGATGTCGTGCATCGGCGAAGACAGCCTGAGAAGCTCCGTCTCATCATCACTCAGTCCGTGCTTCGCGGCGAACAGCCTGCAGAACTCGGCAACCCGCTTTACGTGGTACCCGGTTTCCTTGGAGCGCAGTTCCCCGGTCTCGGCCAGGGTAAAGATGATTTCCCGCTGGGTGGCCTCGATCTCCTCCTGGAGCATGGCCGCATCCAGAGCCTTGCCCGTGTAGGTCGCGGCCAGCAGCAGGTGTTCCAAGTCCTGCTTGCTGAACGCCTCAGGTTCGGGCATCTTGTTGATCGCCTGGAATACGCCGATGATCTTTCCCTCTCCATCTTGAATGGGCAGTCCCAGGATGTTGCGGGTGTGATAGCCGGTTTTCTTGTCGATCTCCTTGTCGAAGCGTTCGTCATTGTAGGGATCGTTGATGATCAGAGAATCACCGGTTGTGGCCACGCAGCCGGCGATCCCGGCGGAGCTGGGGATGGTGATCCGGTCCACCCCGTGGGCTACCTTGCTCCACAGCTCCTGGGTCTGGCGGTTGAACAGCCACACGGTGCAGCGGTCGGCGCTGATCAGATCCCGGCCCATGTCGGCCAGAAGGATCAACAGCTGGTCTATGTCCCGTTCATCCGCGATGCGGCCGACGTAGTAGAAAATCGTTTTCAGGAGTTCATTAGGAGATGCAGTCAAAGGCCTGATTTTCGAATACTTAGCCATACCTTATCGCTGAATGATAAATACTAAAACGCAAGATTTCAAGGCTCCCATAGGGATTATCGGTGTCTAACAGTTCAGGATTTAACGAACATGATAACGGCGAATACGGTCAGGAGGATGAGCACGACCCGCCGAAACCAGAGGTCGGACAACCGGCGAAACAGCAGCACCCCGCAGGCGGTTCCCGCCGCTACGAAGGGACTGTAGTATAGCAGCGTCCGCCAGAGCTCGGCGGTGAGCAGGCCGATGATGTAGAACAGCGGGATCTTGTACAGGATCATAAATACGAAGTAGACCTGCAGCGTGGCTTTGAATCCCTTCTTTCCCAGGTTCAGGGAGTTGCAGTACATGATCACCGGCGGGCCGCCGGCGCTAAGAGCCCCGCTGATGATGCCGCCGACGAATCCGGCCAGATAGCCCCAGCGGCGGTCCATGTGAAAGTGATTTCGATTCTGCGTGAGCAGGGAGAAGCCTACGTAACTGAGGATGAATCCGGCCAGGATCTTCAGCAGCAGACCCTCGGGCAGGTTGACCAGGCCGTAGACGCCGACGGGTACACCCAGAGCGGTTCCGGCCAGCAGGGGGAGGAGGACCTTCCAGGCGATATGCCTTCGCAGGGGGATGGTCATGCTGGTGAAGATCGCCAGACTGCAGAAACTCACGAAGGCGTTGGCAAGTTTTATGCCGATCAGCAGTGGCAGGAGGGCCATGGCGACCAGACCGAAACCGAAACCGCTCAATCCTGAAATGAAGGAGGCGGCCAGGGTAGTCGCGGCGATGATCCAAAACATACAACGGCGGGCTTGGGCTGCGACTACACCGAAATGGCTTTGGCGCCCGCCAGCAGATATTCCTCCGCTTCCACGGACCAGAGGCCGTTGCGGGACTCGACGATCTCGGCCAGTCTGGCGTAAAGCGGATCTCCTGCTCCTTTTTCCTCGAAATCCTCGATGGCGGTCAGCTCCATCTCGATATTCGTGTAGATCAGCTTCTTGCCTCCTGGGATCCTGGGAAGATTCAGGGTCGTTTCCACCACGGCGTTCAGCCCGCCGACGTGGGTTACCATCATGGCCGGATTGACCTTTCCCTCCGACATGAGGGCTAAGGCCTCGATCATGTCCTCCGTATTCCCGCCGCTGGTGCCGACGATGTGGGTGCCGCCGTAGTGTACGTTATAGAAGTTGACCCGGGCGGCGAAGGCGGCGTCGATGGGACCTGCGAAGAAATTCAGGCAGCCGTTTTTACCCAGGATGCGATCCCCGGTTTCCACGACCGGGGCTACCGGGGCGAAGACAAAAACGTCGTCGAATCCCTCACCCCCCGTGAGACCGATCAGGTGACCGGGCACATCCTCGATCTCCCGGGTGTTGCTGAAAACCAGCTCGACCCCCAGTTCGGCGGCTTGCGCCGGCGGAAAGAACGTTTCGGCCCGTTCCAGGCGTTTGTCGTCGATATCGGTCACGACGATGAGCCGGGACCGGTTGCCCTCCGGCAGGGCGGTGTGCAGGGCATAGTCCAGCGAGCCCAGACCCATGGGTCCGGCCCCGGCCAGCAGAGCCAGGCATCCCCCTTCCCGGATGCCCATCCGGTGCACGTAGGAACCCTGATCATTGTGGAAGGAGGAGTGGAACGCCCCGGCGATGCAGGAGACCGGCTCCGACAGGGAAGCGGGAAAGTAGCCCCGGCCGCTGTAGGGCAGCAGACAGTTCATCTCCATAACCTCATTGGGTATGATGATGAAGGTGGCATCTCCACCTATGTAGGGGAAGGAGTAGCCCGGCGCGTCCAGGCTTCCCCTGTAGTTCAGCGCCGGCTGGATGGAGAACTTCATGTCCTCCTTGAAGGTGCTGCGCCACTTCCTGCCCACCTCTACGAGTCTGCCGGACATCTCATGGCCGATAATCGTCGGGTTTTTATCGATGTCGTTGGGCACGCGTTTGTGATCGGCACCCTGCTCGGCCGCCTTGTAGCTGGACATGCAGATCGAATCCGAGATCACCTGGGCCAGGATCTCGTTGTCCTTGAGTGGGGGAAGGTCGAACTCCTCCAGGCGTAAATCCTCTTTTCCGTACAGTCGAACAGCCAGGGTCTTCATCACCTATTCACTCCTTCTCTACTTGAGCATGATCTGTCCGCCGGTCACGGGTACGGCCTGCCCGGTTTCATAGGTCTGATCCACAATATACAGTAGTGCGCGGACCACGTCCTCCACGCGGCAGCCCCGTTTCATAGGCACCTTTTCCTCGTAAAAGTGCCGGACATCCTCCACGCTTTGCGCACCCGGGACCTTGCCGGCCCGCAGGTACTGGACGAACAGCCCGTGTTTCGAATCGGACCAGAGGGGGCCGTCGAAGAAGTTGCCCGGACAGATTGCGTTCACCTTGATATTGTGCTCCACCAGTTCCAGGGCAAAGCTCTGGGTCAGGCCGATCCCGCCGAACTTGCTGCCGGCGTAGGCGTAGTTCTTGTTGCTGCCGCTCAAGCCCGACTTGGAGTTGATCTGCACGATGTCCATGAAGTAGTCGGGGCTGTAGCGGTGCTGGATCTTCATAACCCCGGCGGCAACCTTGCAGCAGAGAAAGTATCCCCTGTAATTCACCCGGGTGACGAACTCGAAGCTCTCCAGATCCAGCTCCTCCAGGCTTCCCGCCCTGAGAACACCGGCATTGCTTACCAGCAGATCCAAACCGCCGTAGCTCAACACGGTCTCCCGGACCATCCGGGCTGCGGAGCTCTGCTCGGTCACGTCCGCCCCCAGGGCCAGGCAGCGTCCGCCGCCGAACCGCAGGTTCAGCTCTTCGGCTCTCTTCACGGCCAGATCCTCGTTGAGATCGGCTATGACCACGTTGGCGCCCTGGGCGAGCAGGGACCGGGCCATTCCCGCACCGAATCCCTGGGCCGCTCCGGTCACCAGGGCGATCTTCCCCTTCACGCCGCCCGGTGCGGCGGAGCCCGGTGTGCGGCCTGCAGCCGCGCGGTCCGATGCGCTGCTGACCCGTTTGCGGAACGCCTCCACCTCCCAGTTGCGAATGAACTCGACCTGGGGGGCGGGAAGCGGTTTTAAGCCCCCGAAGGATCGGCTCAAGGCAGCGACCTTGACCGCATCCAGAAATACCGACAGGGCGATGTCGGCGTTCTTTTTCGATCCTCCCCAGGCGAACAAGCCCAGTTCTTGCACGCAGATGATGATCGGTGAGATGCCGTTTCTCTGACGGTACCGGCGAACACCCACCTCGACGGCTCGGTACTGCTGTTCCAGGGATTCCCGTCTGGGTATGAAAAGGGCCTCGTGGTTGCAGTACACGATATGGTCCGGTGTGATGGATGTCGACAATTCTGTGAAGGCTGCCTTGCCTGTTAAAAACGAGGATACCGGGCGGCTGCTGTGAAAGATGAGGATCGATGAGTCCTCCAAGAGCAGCATCCGCAGTGCCGGCGCCAGTTTCGCCGCCCGGTCGCGGTCGGTCTGCGCGGCTGTGAACACCGGCACCGGACCCGAAAGCCGTCGGATCTTCCGTATCAGCCGCTCCGTGGTTGTGCGGATTTCCTGGTAACTCTCCCCGCCCACGCACAGGCCGTGGTTTTCGAACAGCAGGACTTTGGGCTGCCCCCCGTGTTTCCTCCGGAACTCCTGAACCGCCTCCCGGGTTGTGCGGGCCAGGATGTAGCCGGGATTCACGGTGGGGATCCACAGCACGGCTTCCCCCAGAATTTTGCGAGCGGTCTGCCGGCCCTGCTTGCTGCAGGTCAGGGCATTGATCAGGGCCGGATGGGTGTGCATGACGTAAGAGGCCTCGAACAGATCGTGCAACAACGTTTCCACGCTGGGACGCCTGCTTTGCTGTCCCGCTTCCCGGGCTGCCAGAAGGTCCTCCAGCACCCGGGCCTCCCGCTGTTTGGGATCGTCCGAATACTCTCTGTCCCACATGGCCGCCAGTCGATCCCGGCGAAGCTTGACGAACCCCCCTTCGCCGATGTCGGCCAGGGACACCCCGGATGCCTTGATATACAGGTGCTTCTCCGTCTTGTACGAGCTGTTCCCGCCGCCGGCCAGGAGAAACCCGGGGTCAGAGCCGTAGTGATGGGAGATGGCGAGGAGGTCCTTCAGTTTCTGTTTATTCATCTGGTTATTTGTAGCGCGGGCACCTGATTTTATCAACAGCGCGTATGCGGCGCAAGGCAGCGGCTGAATCGGGTCACCTTGAATCGCGGCTATCCTACCTGTAGAATGGCTCTTATTTGAAAACACAGGGAGAGGTGTACGGTGCAGGGAAAAGGTCAGTCCCTTCTGGTTGTGGGAAGCGTCAACATGGACCTGGTGATGCAGTTGGACAGGGCGCCTCAGGGCGGAGAAACGCTCCTGGGCCGGAGGTACAGCTACGTACCCGGAGGAAAAGGAGCCAATCAGGCGGTCGCCGCCGCCAGGTTGGGGATGGATGTGACCTTTGCCGGAAAGGTAGGAACCGATGCTCACGGCCCCGTGCTGCGGGAGAGCCTGGAAGTGGAGGGGATCGCCACCCCCTACCTGTTGAGCGACGCCGGCGAGCAGACCGGATTTGCCGCCATCTTTGTCGAGTCGGACGGCCAGAACCGCATCGTCGTCTTCCCCGGGGCAAATATGGCGATCCGGGAAGCGGATGTCTCAAAAGCCTTCCACGGCACATACAAAGCCGTGATGATCAATCTGGAAATCCCCCAGGAGATCGTGTTGGAGGTCTGCCGCTTGGCTCGGGAGAGGAGCCTGCCGATTATCCTCGACGCCGGGCCCGTCCGGGATCTGGATTTTTCCCTGCTGCACGGCCTGGAGATCATCAGTCCGAATGAAACCGAGACCCGGGCGATTACGGGGATCGAGTGCCGGGGTGTCGACGATGCCGTGGAGGCGGCCCAAAAGCTGGTACGGATCGCTCCCAGCAGATTTGCGGTCATCAAGCTCGGACAGCGGGGGGCGCTGCTCTACGACGCCGAACAGGACTACGCAAAATACCTGAAAGGCTACCCGGCGGAGGCCGTGGACAGCACCGCCGCCGGGGACGCCTTCACCGCCGCCATGACGGCTCACTATCTGCGTTACGGCGATCTGCCCCAGGCGGTAGCCTACGCCAATGCCGCCGGAGCCCTGGCCGTGACGCGGCTGGGCGCCCAGCCCTCCCTGCCGATGGCCCGGGAGGTTCAGGCCTTCATCCGCGAGCGGGGATTGGAGATTCCCGGTGTCTGAGACAGGGGATGCGCGCTCCATGGTGGAGGAAGCTCTCCGGGTCGTGTCCGGGTTGCCCGGAATCGTCGCGGTGATGCGGGTGCGGCGGGCGACCGTCCGGCAGGTCGTGGAGCTGGAGAGCCGCTACGAACAGGGGACGCTGGTGCCCCTGAAGAATCTGGGCGTGCGGATCGCGCTGAAACGGGATGTGGCTATCGGGGTGCTCAAGGACAAACACTTCCGGGAGCCTCCGGAGCCGACTGTCTATCTGGTGGAGGAGGACCCGGGAAGCGGCGATCCCCCCCGGCACAGCATTACGGTGGGGGACACAAGATACCGGATCGTGGGTGAGGAGGTGCTCGCCTCCCGCTCCCCATACTCGGAGAAGATCCTCTCCCTGGGTGATTCCTTCGTTATTTTCCCCGACCGCCGCAGCGGCAACAAGACCCCCTCCTATTTCCTCGTGCCGCCCCTGGGATTTCCCGAGCTGGAGAGGATTGCGGATCGGCTGGGTATCGGCGGGGTGCTTTCCATCAGCCCTTCGGCGCAGGCAGACAGCCGTCTGCGGGAAGCCTGCGGCTTTTCCACCGACCCCTCCCTGGCCACCCTGCTGCTGGCCTTCGACCTGAGGCGGGCGACCTGAAAATTAACTCGTAAGCTCTACAGGGTCGCCTTGATCCGCCCGGCCGCCCGGCCGTAGGCTCTTTCGATCAGAGCCAGGTCGGCCTCTGAGTGGGCGGTACAGATGGAACCCAGTCCATGGATGACATGTACATCCTCCAGCAGCAGAGCCAGCTGCAGAACCCGGTTGGCTAGCTGCACGTCGCAGACGTGCGGATTCAGCGTATCCTCCGGTCCCTTGCAGAGGTGCTCCGCGTCGTAGGGGAAGATCACAGTGCTGATCGAGCTGCCAGGCAGGGTGCCGCCCCCCGTGCCTGTGCAGCGGGCGTAGAGCCCGGCGGCGGAAAAACTCTTTTCGACGATTTCCCGTATCCGGCCGGCCAGATCGTTGATGTAGGGATACACCCTCTCCTGGTTCTCCACAAGGTATGTGAGCATGCTCTTGGAGGCCAGCAGGCAGGCCGGGTGGCCCGAGTAGGTACCCCCGGAGAAGCGAACGTGTCCCGAGCGGCCGGCCAGCTCCAGGATCTCCCGGCGGCCCGCCACCGCGGCCAGGGGCATACCGCCGCCGATGATCTTGGCCAGGGTAACCAGGTCGGGCTGTACCCCGTACAGCTGACCCAGCAGCCCCGCGTGAAAACGGAAGCCCGCTATCACCTCGTCGAAGATCAGGATGGTTCCGTGCTTTCGGCTCAATTCCCGGGCCGTCTGAAGATACTCCCGATCGGCGGGGATCCCTCCCCCTGCACCGATGAACGGTTCCAGGATGAAACAGGCCAGCTGCGAACCGTAGCGTTGGAAGTGATCGGCCAGCATCTGGGTATCGTTGAAGCGGGTGACCACCACTTCCTCCTCTATGGCCAGGGGCAGCCCGTCCGTATCGCTGAACTGGAAGTGGTTCTTGCCGTTGTGGTACTCGATCCCCACCAGCCCCCAGGGCTGGGCACCGTGCCAGCCGCCGCCGATCTTCATCACCCGATCCCGACCTGTGTGGGCCCGGGCCAGGAGGATCGCATACATCGTGGCCAGGGAACCGCTGGTGGTGAAGCGGACCCGCTCCATCCCGGTTTGCCGGCAGAGGATCTCCGCTGTTTCGCTCTGAAGCTGCTCTACGAACCCGGTCTGCAGACCCCAGCCGGCGTCAAAGGCATCCCGCAGCGCCTCGGTGACCACCGCGGGGTTGTGGCCCAGGATGTTGGCGTGGTGACCCTGCCAGAAATCGAGGATGCTGTGTCCGTCTTCATCCGTAATGCGGGCGCCCCGGGCTTCGCGGATCCGCGGCGGAAAGGGTTCGGTCAGCCGCAGATTGTGGCTGCCGCCGTCGATCAGAGTGTTCCGGGCTTGCCGGTGAAGCCGGGCGGTTTCGGGAAAACGGCGGGTGTACTCCTCCGACAGTTTGCCCAGGAGCATGCTGTGATCTCTCTGTTTCATTTTTCCACAATCCCGTTTCGATGGTGACTATACGGTAAAAGCCTGCGCCTGATCAAGCTCAAGGTGACTCGCGCCCAACGGGATTTACGATGCCCCGGCTGTCCTGGACAACTTCCAATGGCGCGAGTATGATGCCGTTGAAACCACGGATCCGTCGAACCGGGTGCACAGCCGCCGTGCGCGGAGTGTGCCGAGGCAAGAGCAGTACCAAGGGAGGTAGCGAAGGGTGGGGACGATGAAAAAATACGCCGCGATAGATCTGGGTGCCGAAAGCGGCCGGATCGTTGTTGGGGACGTGCGGGCGATCCAGGAGGTTTATCGCTTCGAAAATCGACCTGTGCGGATCGGGCACAGCATCTTTTGGGATGTGCTGGGCATCTACACCGAGATCAAGAGGGGGTTGAAGGCTGCCTTCAGCCGCTATCCGGATCAGATACGGAGTATCGGTCTGGATAGTTGGGGCGTGGATTACGCTCTCCTGGATCGCCAGGGAGACCTGATCGGCGGAGTCTATCACTACCGGGATTCCCGCAACGATGATGTCCCGGAGCAGGTGTTCTCTCACATTCCCAAAAGGGAGATCTATGAGGAAACCGGGATCCAGCACATGCAGATAAACACGATCCACCAGCTCTACGCCCACGGGAAAACAAAACCGGGGCTGGTAGAGCAGGCCTGCACCCTCTTGACTGTGCCGAATCTGTTCCACTACTGGCTCACCGGGAAGATGCTCAGCGAGTACTCCCACGTCAGCACCACCCAGCTGTACAATCCCCGCACAAAGGACTGGTCCTGGCGGATCATCGACACCCTGGGTTTCAAACGGGAGTGGTTCGGGGAGATCGTGGCTTCTGGAACTCGGCTCGGTACCCTGCTGCCCCACGTGGCCGAGGAGATCGGCGCTCCGTCGGAGGTGATCGTCATCGCCTCGGCCAGCCACGACACCGCCAGTGCCGTAGCCGCGGTCCCGGCTCCCGGCAAAACCAACTACGCCTACATCAGCTCGGGGACCTGGTCCCTCCTGGGCTGTGAGAGCCCCGAACCGATCATCAACGACAAGAGCTATGCCCACAACTTCACCAATGAGGGAGCCGCAGACGGGGGTATTCGCCTCCTCAAGAACATCATCGGTCTTTGGATCGTCCAGGAGTGCAAGCGGCACTGGGATCGTACGGATCGGGAATACTCCTACGGGGAGCTCACCGATCTGGCTCGGGAGTTCGGCCCGGCCGGGTTCGCCATCGATTGCAACGATCCCCGCTTTCTCAAGCCGGGTCTGATCGACGACAGCATGCCGGATCGCATTCTCGCTTACTGCCGGGAGCACGGGCAGGCAGAGCCGCACAGTCCGGGGGAGGTCGTACGGGGCGTTCTGCAGAGCCTGGCCGAGCTGTACGCCGCCTCGATCCGGGAGCTGGAGGATGTGTCGGAACGGTCGCTGGAGCAGCTGTACATCATCGGGGGGGGCAGTCAAAATACCCTTCTCTGCCAGCTCACCGCCCGGGCGGCGGGGATCCCTGTGTTCGCCGGCCCGGTGGAGGCCACGGCGATCGGGAACATCATGATCCAGGCGATAAGCATGGGAGAGCTCGGTTCGATCCAGCAGGGCAGAGAGCTGATCCTGGGCTCCTATGAGATCCAGGAGTTCACGCCCTAGAACCCCCCGCTGCGGGCCAGACCGATCTTCGCGAACGCCTCGATGCGGCTCTGCATCAGTGGATACTTCTCCACCGCTTCCCGGCAGAACATTCCCCTGTCCGGATCCTCCGTGGCCGCCGCCTCATGGCCGATCAGCGCCCAGGTGGATTCGATCAAATGCCGGAATTGAGGTTGCCGGATTTCCGGACAGGTAAACTCCTGTCTGGGGGAGTTGATGTCTACACCGCTGATCTCGAACAGGCCGCGCTGCCGGCAGAGGGATTGCACCCGGGCGAGCTGCTGCGGTGAGTTGCGGTTGGGCATATAGGTTACAGCCCTGAAGCCGAGCTCGGTCAGGATCTCGAATAATTCCTCCAGGTAGGCATCCTCGAAGGCCTGAGCTTTCTTGTCTCCGGTTACCGATTCGCCGATATCCCCCAGATAGGCGTAGGCGGAGATGGCCCCCACACGCTCGCAGAAGGCCAGGCACTCCCGGATCGGGGGACACTCCTCGGCGGCATCGATATAGAAACGGTCCACCAGATCGCTCTTCAAAGCCCCCAGCAGGTCGTAGGGATAGTGGGGATTGGTTTCGGCGGCCAGGAGCTCCTGCACCTTGGCGCTGAGGTTCAGCTCGAGTTTCTTCCGTAAAAAGTTAAGGAGATTCGCACCCCTGCCGAAACGACGGATCATTCGCTCGGACAGGGCGAAGAGGATGTGCCGCTCCGTGATGCTTCCCCCCTCGTGAACCGTAGAGAGCGGGACCACATCCGCGTCGAAATCCAGCAGCAATTCATCGTCCAGGAGCACGTCGTTCAAGCGCCGGACCATCCGGCGGTTGCGTCGGTTTCTGGCTTCCCGGAAGGGCTGGAAGTAGGCGGAGACCGCCTGGATGCGGGTGTGGGGGATCCCGTGCAATGCGATGTAGGCGTTGGACAGCTGGTCCGGGTTGTTGATCCGCCTGCCGGCAAGGGCGGTGGAAGAGAAATCGCAGCGGCACTCCACTCCGATTGTCGTTGCCAGCTGGATTGTTTTGCCCGCCTCGATGAACTCCTCCGCCCCGCTGATCGAGTCGTGGTCCATGATGCCGGCGGTTCGCAATCCTGCCATGCAGCTTCGCCAAACCGCCTGGGTCGGGGAGTAGGGGGAGAACGAGTAGATCGTGTGGATATGGTTGTTCACATCCTCTCCGGCTTGCGGCCGGGGGATCTTCCCCGTGCTCAGCGCGCCGCTGAGCTCGGAAATTGCCCCCAGACGCATCCGAGGCCGGGGATGGTTGAGCTGCTCGAACAGATCCGGCTGGTTCATAACTCGGCGGTAGAATAGCATATCGCAATCCTCGATCGCAATCCTAAGGAGGCTTGCGATGTCCTCTTCCAGCCCTGCGGGCTGTCATTGTAATAGAGGGTGCTTGACAGAACTTGACCGAATCGCTTAAATTATCACGATATATATAGTAAAAATCCACTATAGAAGAGGTACTATGAAGCGATTTAGAGAGGGACTGCTGTCCGGTAAAGATTTCGTGGCCACCTGCGAGCTGGTGCCTGGACGCGGGCACACGGGGATGGGGATCGACAATATCCTCAAGTTCGCCGAGGAAGCCAAAGGCAGCGAATACATCTACGGAGTGAGTCTGACCGACAACGCCGGGGGAAACCCGGCGCTGTGCGCCGACATCCTGGGCCCGGAGATCCAGGCGATCGGACCGGATCTTCTGGTTCATTTCTCCTGCAAGGACATGAACCGCAACATGATCGAAGCCCGCGCATATGCGCTCAAACGGGCCGGGGTGACAAACCTGCTGGTTATCACCGGGGACTATCCGATATCCGGGACCTTTGGATTGCCCAAACCGGTTTTCGACATCGATGCGGTGATCGCCCTGCACTACCTGCGGCAAATGAACGAGGGGCTGGAGGCGGAGGTCGGCCGCAAGACGGTAAAACTCGAACCCACCGATTTCTTTCTCGGAGCGGTGGCTTCCCCCTTCAAGGCTACCGAGGCCTCGACCTACATGCAGTACTACAAGATGGAGAAGAAGATCAGAGCCGGGGCGCATTTTGTGACTACCCAGCTGGGCTACGATGCCCGCAGGTTTGCCGAGTTCTACAAGTACGTACGACAGGTGCTTGGGCTGAACGTCCCCCTGATCGGCAGCGTGTACGTTCTGTCCGCCGCAGCGGCCCGCTTCATGGCTACCGGAGAGGTGCCGGGATGTTACGTCAGCGACCGGCTGGTCGGCGTGCTGCAGGAGGAAGCCAAGACTCAGGACAAGGGTAAGGCCGCCCGGCTGGAGCGGGCCGCCAGACAGATCGCCATCCTCAAAGGTCTGGGATACAACGGCGCGCACATAGAGGGCTTGAATTTGAAGTTTGCCGATGTGACCACGATCATGGAACGGGCCGGGGAGATCGGGAACAACTGGCGGGATCACCTGGAGGAGCTGGATTTCTCGCCCCCGAACAGCTTCTTCCTGTTCGAGGGCGGGGAGGACTTTTCCTTTGCCGGGAACGGCGGCCAGGTGAAGCTCCGGGAAACTCGCAGGAAGGCGATCCCCTCGCTCAAATTCTGGCTGATGCGCTTTACCCACAAGTTGCTCTTCATCGAGGGAACCCCCGGCTACAAACTGATGCGGGCCTTCGCGAAATCCGTCGAGAAACGGCGCCTGCGCTACAAGGTGTTTCAGGCGTTGGAGCACGTGAGCAAGCGGGCCCTGTTCGACTGCAGGGAGTGCGACGACTGCGCCCTGTTCGAGATGTACTACCTCTGCCCGGAGTCGCGCTGCCCCAAGGGCCAGCGGATCGGTCCCTGCGGGGGAAGCCGAATCGACGGGAACTGCGAGGTTTTCGAGGAACGGCCCTGCATCTGGGAGCTGGTGTACTGGCGGGCCAAGAACCGAAAAGAGCTGGATAAGCTGCGCTACGTGATCAATCCCCGCAACTGGAAGCTCTATGAGACCTCCTCCTGGGTGAACTACTTCCTCAAGTACGATCACTCCGGTAACCATCTCGGAGTGCCGAAAGAAATTACCCGGGATGTATAATCGTGAAAAAAATCTTGACAGATCGTGTAATGTACTTTAAACTGAAGTACCCAACCAATCAGATCAGATAATAACAAACGATCTTGATAAGGAGGAAATTGATGGTCAAAACAAGCATACCGGTACTACGCCTGCTGCTTCTGGTCGGAGCTTTCCTCCTGGTTTCTTTGGCTGTGACAGCCGAGGGAGCCATGGAAAAGGAGTGGGCCCGCAAGGATTTCGGTGATTCCTGCGCCGCCTGCCACGGCTCTACGCCGGAGTATCCCCTCTTGGGTGCCAGGCTGGGCTACGACACATCGGGGCACAAGAACAACGACAACTCCTACTACGCCAACGGAGCGGGTTGCCAGATCTGCCACACCAACGAGGGCTTCATCGACTACGTGAAGACCGGTAAGGTGGACCCGGATGCCTACGTGGCCTATCCCTCGCAGCCCAGCTGCGTAACCTGCCATTCGCCACACGAAACCTGGGATTTCAGCCTGAGGACGACCAAGGCTGTAAAACTCCAGGATGGTTCCACCTTCGACGTGGGGGCCGGGAACCTCTGCGCCAACTGCCACCAGGCCCGGCTGGGCGTGGCCAGCGGGGTCAAGGCCATGGAGGCCAGGAGCGTCAGCTCCCACTGGGGCGGCCACCACGGACCCCAGTCCAACGTGGTGAACGGCACCAACGCCTACGAGTACCCGGGCAAACACTACGCCAGCTCTCCTCACAAGGACGTGCTGGCCGACGGCTGCGTCACCTGCCACATGAGCCTGCCCGAAGGCCGTTACTCCTCCAGCCCCGACGTGGGTGGACACAGCTTCAACGTCGTTGGCGAGGTGCACGAAGCGGCGCAGGTCAATGTGTCTGCTTGCGCCGGCTGTCATGAAGGCATCGGCCAGCTGGCCGGCACGGAGATGTTCGACATCAAGGCCAAGGCGGACTACGACCGCGACGGCACGGTGGAGGCGGTGCAGATGGAGGTGCAGGGGCTTCTGGATGCCATGGTGAACAAGAACGGCACCGGATACCTGCAGACCATCAATCCCCCGATGTTCGCGAAGGATGCCGAGGCGACCTTCGAAGGCCTCGGTGGTTGGGCCAATTCCAGAAGCGGAAACTGGAGTGAGGCCGAGATCGGTGCCCTGTGGAATTTCAAGTTGTTCGTGGAAGACCGCAGCCGGGGCGTGCACAACGCCACCTACACGATCCAGGTGCTGTACGACTCCCTCAAAGCGCTCGATCCGCGCCTGGACGATTCCCTGCGGCCGAGGTAGGAACGCGGAAGAGTTTTAGCGTTTATGAAATTAGAAGGAGCTGTTCCCCGAACAGCTCCTTTCTTTTTTTCCAGGGCTGTGGAAAGTTCAAATCCTATTGGATATAATGATGCGAACAAACCAGAGAGGAACAACGGATGATCGCATTCAAAAGCCTGAGTGAAATTCTGAAAACCATGCTGAGTTGGGAGAACAAGCTCAAGGATTTCTACGACGTGGCTGAGTACGCGCTGCAAAATGAGAAGTCCAAGAAAACCGTGCAGACCCTGCGGGAACGGCACGTTAATAAGCTGGAGATCCTACGCGGCGTCGATCCCTCCAGCCACGGTAAAACCGAATGGGTTCGTTACGCTCCCAGCTATAAAGAGGCGGATCTGATCCCTGTCGGAAAGATCCGCAGGGAATCGGAGCCGGAGGAGATCTTCGAGCACCTGTTGGACTACGAAAGCAAGCTGAAGAGCATATACTCAAGCATCGCGAACAACCTGATCAGCAGGAGCCAGAAAGAACTTTTCGATTCCCTCGTGCTGTTCAAGGAGGAGCAGATCGAGGAAATCCGCCACCTGGCAGCCGAGAAATCCTGATCTTCGGGCATGCAGATCCCCCAGCTGGGTTCCAAAATCGATTCTTCGGAATACACGGATCTTACCCGGGTCGTCAGCTGGTTCATACTCCTGCGCTGGATTGCGGCGGTCGGCGTACTGATCACCCTGGTTTTCGTACGCTTTCGTCTGGGATATAAGCTTCCCTATGCCCTGCTTTACTCACTGACCGGAGTGCTCTGCGTTATCAATCTTCTGTTTACCCTCTACTACGTCGCCGTCAAGCGGAAGCTTCTGGCTCGGCGGGAGCTTGCGATCTTTCTGCACGTTCAGATCATCTGCGATTACGTGCTGCTGTTTTTCCTCATCTACTTCACCGGCTTTCTCGAAAATCCCTTTGCCTATTTCTTCGTTTTTCACATCATGCTGACATCCTTTCTCTTCACCTCCGATATCGTTCTCATCTATGTCGGCAGCCTGATCGTGCTGTTTATCGGGGCTTTCGTCTTTGAATATTTCCGGGTAATCCCCCACTACCTGTTGAGCGACAGCATGGATCCCCGCTATTTTCGTCTCTACCTGCCCCGGGCCATCGGGTTATGCTCGACTCTCGCTATCTCCGCCTACCTGATCACCGACATCAAGCGCCGCATCGCGGAGAAGGGCCGGCGGGTGCAGGTGGAGCTCAATCGCTACAAGGAACTGGACCGGATCAAGAGCAACTTCATCCTTCAGGTCACCCATGAGCTGCGGGGCCCGATCGCAGCCATGAACGGCTACCACGAGATGCTGATCAGAGGGATCGGCGGGAAGCTGGCGCCCCGGGCGAATGAGCTGGTGCACAAGGCGGACCGCAGAACCGAGAACCTCCTCCAGATCATTGATGAGATGATCGACTACGCCTACATGAAGTCCGAGGAGGAGGTCCAATACACAAAGACGAGTTTGAATGTGCGGGAGATCATAGACTACCAGCTGGACCTCCATTCCAGTCAGGCGATTCGGAAGAACATCGAGCTGATCTCCATCTGCCCGGAGGATCTGAGCCTGTATTCCAACCGGGATCTGCTCAACATCATCCTCAGCAACCTGATAAACAATGCGATCAAATACTCTCCCGAGTTCACAACCATCGCCGTGAAGGCCTCCGCCGTGAGTACGGGCGCAGGGCAGACGGGCGCCGCGACGGCGGCGAAAGGAGCCGCGGAGGTCCATCTCATCGTCGAGGATCAGGGCCACGGAATCGAGCCGGAGGAGCTGGAGAAGATCTTCGAAGAGTTCTATCGCACGCGAAAGGCCCGGGAGCTGGAGCGGGACGGAACCGGATTGGGTCTTCCCATTGTCCAACGAGCCGTAGAATCCCTGGGCGGCCGTTTGACCGTCTATTCGGAATTGAAAAAGGGTACGACCTTTCATATATTTTTCCCTGCAGGAGGAGAGAATGAGCAAGATTCTGATCATTGACGATGACCTGGATATTCTGGAAACAACCGGTTCCCTGCTGGAGTACGAGGGTTTTGAGATCCATTCGGCGGATACCGTGGAGAAGGGACTGGAGATGATCGATCAGCTGGCCCCGGATCTGATCCTTCTGGATGTGATGTTCCCCGAAAAAAAGACCCGGGGTTTCGAGGCGGCCGGGGAGATCAAGTCGAAATATCCGAAGATCCCCATATTTGTCCTCACCGCCATCAACCGGGAGTACGCCTTTGACTTCGATAAAAAAGATGTACCCGCAGCGGAGTTCATCAACAAACCCATCAAGATCGATAGGCTTGTCAAGCTGATCCGCAACTACCTCTGAGCAACCCCCACCGCTTGCACGACGAACTCACAGGCCCGGATCAACTCTTCCCGGTAGACGCTGCCGTCAAGATCGTCCAGGATGCTGCGGGCGCGGCCCATCTGCTGCAGAGCCTTCTCCACGATATCGACTCCTTCGCTGATCAATGCATCGTGGTCTCTATGATCGTCCAGCAGTTGGAAGGCCAGTCCGAAGGCCATTCCGAACTCGGCCAGTTTGCGCGCTATCTCTGCATCAGCTCCGGCCAGGATGGCACCGCTGTGGCAGGAGGCCGACATCAGCACCGCGGTCTTGTTTTTGAGGATGTTCAGGTAATCCGGAAAATCGAGGGATAGTTTCTCATTGATGGTCCGTTGCTCGATGATCTCTCCCAGACACATGTTTCGGGTGGTATCGCAGTAAAGCTGGTAGATAGCCAGATGTCGCTCCCAACTGGGAAGCTTGAGGCTGGTGATGAGGGAAAAAGACTGAGCGTAGAGGATGTCACCCACCAGAACTGCTGTCTGATTCCCGTGCTTGCGGTGAAGTGCACTCTGACCTCTTCGCAGCTTCTCGCCGTCGATGATATCGTCGTGGATCAAAGAGGCGGAATGGATCAATTCCACCGCTGCAGCAAGTTTTATCAGCGATGCGTTCAACTGTTCTGCGGTCCCCGCCGGGTCCCATCCGACCATACCGGCGGACAGCAGCACCAAAGCCGGCCGAAGCATCTTTCCCGGTTTATCCAGCAGGTGATGGACAACACGGTCTATATGTTCGCCCTGTTCGCCGTTTTTACCCCAACTCGCTGCTATCAGATCAGCCTGAACGTTGATCTGTTGTTCCACAGCTCCAAGGTAGGAAGAGATCGAGGTGAATAGTTCCTTGCTTTTCATTATGTATTCCTCTTACGCAGTCACCGCAGTTTCCGTAGGCAACGAAGTTTCCGTAGGCAACGAAGTTAATGTAGTGCCACTTCCGCTTCCGGGCAAGCCTCATCCTTGGTGAGAGTAAAAATAAAGGTTGTTCCCCTATTCAACTCACTCTCCACCCGGATATCCCCGTTGTGCAGCTCGACAATCCTCTTCACGATCGCGAGTCCAAGCCCCGTACCGTTTTCCGTGAATGCTTTGGCGTTGCCAGCCCTGTAGAAATCATCGAAGATCCGGGGAAGACTCTCAGGTGCAATCCCGATCCCGCTGTCGGCGATCCTCGCTTCGACCGTATTTTCATGGGCCGTGAGGCTCAGGGTCACGGATACGCTGCCCCCCTCGGGGGTGTAGCGCAGGGCATTGCCGAGAAGGTTATTGAAAAGCTGCTCCATGGAGAAACGATTGGCCTTCAGGATCACCTCTCCCGCGCGGTTTTCAAAACTCAAGGCTATGCGTCTCTCATGGCTCTGCTGCCGGAACAGCTCCACTTCTTTGGCGATCACCTCTACCAGATCTACCCTCTCCTTTGGAAGCTCGCTCTCGGTACGCATCCGGGAGATGTCCAGCAGATCTCGAACGAAGCGCAGCAGGTGCCGGGTGCGGACATTGGCGCGCTGAACCATGTCACCTGTCTTTGCGCCGATCGTACCGGTGAAGCCCTGCAGCACCGTCTGCAGGCAACTGTCGATTGCCGACAGGGAGGACTGTATATCGTGGGACACGATCAGCACGTACTGGGATTTCAGTTTGTCCTGCTCCGCCAGAAGCTCGTTGGAGACTTCCAGCTCCCGTTCCCGCTGGCGGAGCTTTTTCACGATGGTTGTGGTCAGATACACGGCGATGTACAGGGTGGAGGAAAAGGCGAGAAAGCGGCCGATATCCCCGGCCAGGGAAATGGCCTCAGGCGCGGCGGCGGCGGGGGACAGAGAGTGGTAGGGCAGCAGGTTTAGGAGTTCGGCCGCTATAAGCAGGCCGAACAAGAGCGAGGCGAAGGTAGCCTGCAGGTAGGCGGAGCGGTTGGTCAGCAGGATACCGGAGATGATCATATGAAAGATATAGTAGAAGACAAAGGGATTTTCCAGGCCGCCGGAGAAGTAGATCAGATAGGTAAGCAGGCTCAGATCCAGCAGTATTTGAATATTTGCCAGGCGATGGGCCTTGTCGATCCAACCCGGTGTATCGATCTGCCTTTGAAGCCGACGATTGACTGTGTAGCAGATCCCGTTGTACACGACCAGGAAGAGATTACCCAGATAGAGAGGCAGGAGCGGGAGGGGGATATCCAGAAGGAAGCGAGCTCCCGTTATGACCAGGGCAAGTCCGGCTGCGGCCAGCCAGCGCAGGGTGATGAACCAGCGGATCTTGCCTTTGAGATCCTGCTTGAGGATGGCTGCAGCCGATTCTCTCACAACATCCTCTCTCCCTACTGCTCCAACTAAGCTTCCTCGACCGTAATGGTTTTAGTCGGGCACACGTACGCGCAGGAGCCGCAGCCGATACAGCTCTCCGCCACCTTCTCGAACGGCGGAGTGACCTTGCGGTGGATGCCCCGTTCTTTCAGGCTCAGGGCGAAGCGCTCGGGTATCTGCTGGCAGACCCGGACGCAGAGTCCGCAGAGGATGCAGTTGGTGGCTTCCCGCTTCGGGGCCCGCTGCAGAAGGTACTGACCCACCACGTCCAGATTTTGTCCGTCAGGTTGAACGCCCATCTCCGCCGCCATGCTCCTTATCTGTTCGGATTCGGGGCAGCGGGAGAGGAAAAGTTCGATGATGAAGCGCCGCGACTCCAGGACCCGTTCGGAGTTGGTCACCACGATCATCCCGTCGGCCGCCGGAGCCGTGCAGGCCGGTACCAGGCGGGATCGCTGCGGTGCGGCCTGGGTGGCCGCCTCCACCAGACAGATGCGGCAGCCTCCGTAGGGCGCCAGATGCTCATTGTAGCAAAGGGTCGGGATCTTGATCTGCAGCTTCTTGGCCGCATCCAAAATCGTCAGTTGCTCTTCGAACTCGAGGTCTCTTCCATCAATATTAATTTTTGCCATCAGCGAACCCTTACGGCGTCGAAATTGCAGACGCTGTAGCACATGCCGCACTTGATGCATTTTTCCTGATTGATCACATGGGTCTGTTTGCGCTCTCCGGATATGCAGGCCACCGGGCAGTTCTTGGCGCAGGCCGTACAGCCGGTGCAATTTTCAGGATCGATGCTGTAGGTGATCAGCGCTTTGCATACCCCCGCGGGACAGCGTTTTTCCCGGATGTGGGCTTCATACTCATTCCGGAAGTAACGAATCGTGGTCAGAACCGGATTGGGAGCGGTGTTTCCCAGGCCGCAGAGGGCGGTTTCCTTGATGTACCTGCCCATCTTCTCCAGCAGCTCGATGTCTCCCTCCTGGCCCTTGCCCTGGGAAATGTTCTCCAGTATGTTCAGCATGTGCCAGGTGCCTTCACGGCAGGGGGTACACTTCCCGCAGGACTCTTGCTGGGTAAAGGAGACGAAGTAGCGGGCTACCTCCACCATGCAGTTGCCCTCATCCATTACGATCATGCCGCCTGAGCCCATGATGGAGCCGGCCTGAACCAGGGATTCGTAGTCCACCGGCGTGTCCAGCAGACTCTCCGGTATGCAGCCCCCCGAAGGACCGCCGGTCTGTACGGCTTTAAACTTCTTGCCGTCCGGAATACCGCCGCCTATATCGAAAACGATCTCCCGCATGGTGATGCCCATCGGGACCTCGACCAATCCGGTGTTGTTCACCTTACCGACCAGGGAGAACACTTTGGTGCCCTTGCTCGTTTCCGTCCCTATGGAGGAGAACCAAGCGGCTCCACGATTGATGATGTGTGGTACGTTGGCCCAGGTCTCTACATTGTTGATATTGGTGGGTTTCCCCATATAGCCGGACTGAGCCGGGTAGGGGGGGCGTACCCGCGGTTCGGGCAGCTTGCCTTCCAGGGAGCCGATCAGGGAGGTTTCCTCCCCGCAGACGAAAGCTCCGGCGCCCTTGCTCACCGAGATGTCGAAACTGAAACCCGTACCCAAAATTTCGTCGCCCAGAAGCCCGTACTCCCGGGCCTGCTCCAGGGCCTGGGTCAACCTCTCCAGGGCCAGGGGGTATTCGCCCCGGATGTAGATGAACCCGTGGGTTGCTCCGATGGCGTAGGCGCCGATCAGCATTCCCTCCAGCAGGGCATGGGGATCGGATTCCACGATGGAGCGGTCCATGAAGGCTCCCGGGTCCCCCTCATCTGCGTTGCAGATGATATACTTGTCGGCAGCCGAGGGCGAATTGCCGTTGTTCCCGGGAGCGGAGGAATCCTCAGATACCAAGGCATTCCGGCAGAACTCCCATTTCTTCCCGGTGGGAAATCCCGCGCCGCCCCGACCCCTCAGGCCCGCCGTCTGGATCTCTTCGATGACCTGCTCCGGGGTCATCTTGGTCAGCACCTTGGCCAGGGCCTGATACCCGCCCAGGGCAATGTACTCGTCGATGTTCTCCGGATCGATCAACCCGCGATTCGACAGGGCGATGAGCTGCTGTTTGCCGAAGAAGGGGATGTCGCTCATCTTCGGGATCGGATGTTCGTCTTTTGCCGGGGTGTACATCAGCTTTTCCACGGGCCGGCCTTTGAGGAAGTGCTCCTCCACCAGACCGGGGATATCCTCCTCCGTCAGCAGCTGATAGAAGATATCATCCGGCTTGACGACCATGATCGGTCCGTTGGCGCAGAAGCCGTTGCAGCCTGTGGAGATGACCTGGATCTCCTCCTGCAGCTTATGCTTTTCGATTTCCTTCTCTAAAGCGGCCTTGACCTTGAAGGCGTTGTTGGACACGCAGCCGGTGCCGGCACAAACCAGCAAATTGAATCTGTAGTTCCCCATCTACCCCAACCTCTCGCTTCCGACCGCCAGCGCGTACTCCTTGACCACGGTACCGCCTTTGATGTGCTCTTCGAATACCTTCTTCACCTTTTCCGGGGTCAGGTCGACGTACTTCACCGGTGCCTGGCCGGCAATCTCGATCGTGGCCATCGGCTCCCGCTTGCACAGTCCGGCGCACCCGGAAGTGGTGACCAGCACATCGTCGGCTCCTGAAGCTTCCACCAGTTCGAGAAAGGTGTGCAGTATCTCTCGGGCTCCGGAGGCGATGCCGCAGGTGCCCAGATGTACATTGATCTTGGCTTTGCCTTCGGCTTCCCGCAGCCGCGAGGTTGATTTCATCCGTTCCCGGATTTTATTTAGATCCTCAGGTTTGAGTTTCATAATCTACCTCCATCAGATTTGAGTTTCATAGTCAAAGGAAAACTCGATCTCCGGGTGGCTGGCCTGCAGGACAACCATCGTCTTCTCGATGTCCCCCAGGGGTTTGCGATCCGGGTGACTCAGCCCGAACTCCGCGTGGATCTTCGTGCCCCCGCCGGGCCGGGAATCGACCTGCAGGCGCCCCCCGCTTTCCCGGGCCGCCTGGGCGAACAGGGAAAGCCCCAGTCCGAAAGATTTCCCGTTTTTCGTGGAGAAGAACGGATCCTGGGCGGCCTTCAGGGTTTCCTGGTCCATGCCCGCGCCATTGTCCTCGATAAGGATGTGTAGACGCTCCTGTTTGCGGTCCTCCCGGATGCCAACGTAGACCCTGGATGCTCGCGCGGCGATTGAATTATCTACCAGGTCCATGATGTGCAAAGATAGATCCTCCACAGGCTAGACGATCCGTCGTCCTCGTTTTTCCGCCAAAGCCAGCCCGATCTCGGCAACCGTGGCCTCTTCCACCATAAAGGTGGTGTCTGCTTTCCCGATCTCTTCGGGAAAGTGGGCATCAGAGCAGCGTACCACCGGGAGGCCTCGGAGCGGGTACTGCTCCCGGGCACCGGCGTGCCGGGACAGCTCCACCCCGTCCAGGTCAAGATCGGGCGGGATGAAACCCAGTTGGCTGAGGAGGCTGAACGCCTGCTTGTCCACGTGGGAGGCGATCGCCAGACCGTCCAGCCGATGGATTTCCTCCACGATCCGGCCGATCTCCAGATCGACGGCGCCTATCAGAAGCGCCTCTTCCAGGGCCACCGGATTGCCGTGGCGGTCCACGATGATCTGATCGCCGAAGACCTGCGGATCGTTGACACCGGACAGGTGTGCCTTCACCAGGTCGGCAAAGGTGTTCACCTGGAAATCGCCGTCGAACAGCGCCAGCAGGTGAATTTCCTCCGCGGTTGAGATCTCCATGCCGGCGATCGCCCCGAGTCCCGCCTCGGCGCCTGCTGTCCGCACTGCCAGGACGTTGGCGGCGGAGTTGTGGTCGCAGATTGCTATACCCTGCAGGCCGGTGCCCAGCGCCCGTTGAATGATGGTCGGCGGCACCATGCTGTTGTCCCCGCAGGGAGACAGGCAGGTGTGGATATGAAGATCCATCCTAAATTCCTTGAGCATCGGCGCCTTGCCCCGGTATGCCCAAACGGTACAGTCTGCCGATCAGCTCGAAGGCCGGAAGCCTGCTCACCAGTATGGGGATGTTCTTTTCCTCCCCCTTCGCCACCGTCTCCTCCTGCGGTTCCCGGCCGTTTACCAGGATGATCCCGGCCAGCTCCTTCATCGCGGCCACGGCCACGATGTTTGCATGGGATTGCATCGTAACCCAGAGGAACCCCTCCTCAGCGTTGGCTATGACATCGCTCATCAGATCGCTGGCATAGCCGCCCCTTACCTCCGCGTCCAGACGCTCCGCCGCCGAGCGGACCTCCAGATCCAGTTCTCGAGCCAGCTCACTCAGGCGCATCGCTTCTCCTCCATACCTGTCGGGATGACGATCCTCAGGGTTGTTCCCCTTCCGACCGTGGAGACAAGGTCGAAATCCCGGGCGCAGTTCCTGATGTTCGGCAGTCCCATGCCGGCTCCGAAACCAAGCTCCCGGACCCAGTCCGGCGCGGTGGAATAGCCGGGTTCGATCGCCCGCTCGACGTCGGCGATGCCCTGCCCCCGGTCCCGCACCTCTATGCGGATGACATCAGGCTCGATATTGACATCTACCCGGCCTTCATCTGCGTAGATGATCACGTTCATCTCCGCCTCGTAGGTGGCAATTGCGGTTCGGCGCACGACGGCCGGATGGATGCCAAGGCGCTTGAGGGAGCGTTTCAAATCACTGGCCACCTCGCCGCCCTGCTCGATCTTCTTGCCTTGTATGTGATAGTGGAAGTTGATCGTGACTTTATCGGCGATCATGTCCTCGAAGAAGTGGCTGGCCCGGTAGCGATGGATCTCCTCTTCATGATAGTCGATCTGCAACTCGTGAAGCAGCCCCTCTATGATATCCCCCTTGGTAATCAGGCCCACCAGGGAGTTTGTCTGGCGGTCCACCACGGGAATCCGTCCGTAGCCGAACTCTTCCAGTTTGCTGACCGCATGCACCAGGGGTTCGTCCGCGTAGAGAGTCAGCAGCTTCCGGGACATGACCTGCTCCACCGGGCAGTCTATACCGCCCCGGGTCAGCCAGGTTATGAGATCTTCCATGCTCACAATGCCTATCAGCCGTTCACCCTGGACCACCGGGGTGCCGGAAATGCGGTTGTCCCGCAGGATCGTTTTCAGCTCGCTCATCTTCGCCGTGGGATTCACGGTTATGAGATTCCGGGTCATCACTCCGGCTACCTTGAGCTCGTAGACCAGCTCCTGGATCTTCGTGAATTGGGAGCTCTTATTTTCAAGCTTCATCGCAGCTGAGCAGTCCCGCAGTATAGAGCTTGCCGCAAGCCAGGTACATCGAGAAGGTGGAGAGCAGCAGGGGGATGTCGTTTTTCCGGGCCAGATCCATCGTCTCCGCAGGTGGTCTTTTCCCCCGTACGAAGCAGATCGCGGAGTTCTCCGACATCTCCGCCGTGCGCACCACCTGGGGATTGGTCAATCCGGTAAGGAGGAGGCTGCCCTGCATGCTCTGGCAGAGCACGTCGCTCATCAGATCCGATCCGCAGGCACGCTCGATCTCGATGCGATCCAGCTCTTCACCGTAGAGTACCTCCGCCTGCAGAATCTCAGCAATTTTGGAGAGCTTCATAGTCTTTAGGCCTCCGGGGTCTCCTGGCCGCTCTCAACTTCCCGCCGAAGCGCCTTACCTAGTTTCGCCGCCTTCTTCTGGTCCAACTTTCCGTGGTATTCGCCGTTCACCGTGATCAGCGGGCCCAAAGCACAGGCGCCCAGACAGTTCACAGTCTCCAGGGTGAAGTTTCCGTCCTTGGAGGTCTCACCGGCGCTGAGTTGGAGATCCCGCTCCAAGGTTTCCAAGACCTGGGAGGCGCCGCGCACATGGCAGGCCGTTCCCACGCACACGCAGACGTGTTTCTTGCCGATCGGCTCGAGGCGGAAGGAACTGTAGAAAGTAGCCAGGCTGTAGAAGATGCTGATCGGCACTTCGATCAGCCTGGACACTTCCTGCAGCACCTCTTCGGGCAGATAACCGTACTCCTGGCTGATGTCCTGCATCACCGCAACCAGGGAACTTTGCCCGCTCTTATATCGCTCGACTATCGACTGGAGCTTCTCCGTGACTTCCACTGCCATTTCTGCTAAAACCTTCCCTAATGAATAATCACCCGCCAGCGTTTCTTGGTGTCGAATTTGTTGTTCAGCGCCATCTGGCGTACAATCGTGAGATAGTCCGGAATGGAGATGGCCACATCGTTTTTGACCTTGACCTGGCAGGCAAGCCGCATTCCCTCCTGTTTCTCCTGCCGGCTCATGAAGATCTCCTCTGTGGGCAGGATCTGCCCTCCTCCGCTTTCCACCTTGACCTTGCAGTAGCCGCAGCTTCCCTTGCCGCCGCAGGAGGAATTGATTTCCACGTTATTGTCTATCAGATAGGAGAGCAGGGGGTTGCCGCCCTGCACATCGAAGCCCCGCTTCTCCTCCCCCTGGGCAATCGTGATCCGGCAGCGGCCGTAGGTGACCAGCAGCCGGTCTGCGACTGCCAGCAGGATGGTGATGATCAGGAGGATTGCATTCATGAGAATTAGAGGCATGAAGTTCATTGCACGTTCACCATTCCTGAAAAACCCAAGAAGGAGAGGGCCAGGATCCCGGCGGTTACCATTATGATCCCGGGACCTCGCATTCCCTTGGGGATATCCCCAACCAGTTTGAGTTTTTCATTGATCGCCGCTACGATCACGATGGCCAGGGTCCAGCCGAGAGCCGACCCTACGGCGAACACGATCGTGGAGGCGAAATTATACTTACGGATAACCATGAACAGGGAAACGGCCAATACCGTGCAGTTCACGGTGATGAGGGGCAGAAAGATACCGAAGGCGGCCTGGAGCACGGGAAAGAAGCGCTCCATGATCATCTCCACCAGCTGAACAGTGGCGGCGATCACGATGATGAACACCACGTAGTAGATCAAGGTGCTGCCCGTTGGCACCAGGATGAGGTTGTAGATCGGCCAGTTGATCAGGGCGGTCAGGGTGATGACGAAGATGACGGCAAATCCCATTCCGCTGGCCGTACGCAGGCTCCGGGACAGGGAAATAAAGGGACACATGCCCAAGAGGTAGGTCAGGGCGATATTGTGGGTAAGGATAGCGGCCAGAAAAATCGTCAGCAGATGCACTGCAAGCATGCTTTCCCCCTATTCCTCTTCCATCCCGGCCAGGCTGCGACCGATCCAGATGAAGATCGCCAGTACGAAGAATGCCCCCGGTGCCATGGCCATGACCACCCATTTGGTGAATCCCTCCGGCATGACCTGGAATCCGAGGATCGTGCCGAAACCGAGCAGCTCCCGAACAACCGCCACGCTGACCAGGGTGTAGGTGTAACCGAACCCGTTTGCCAGCGCGTCGATCAGCGATTGGCCGATCCTGTTCTGGATGTAGAAGGCTTCGGCTCGCCCCATGATGATGCAGTTGGTAATGATCAGTCCCACGTAGGGCCCTATCGCCTGGCTGATATCGGGGAACAGGGCCTTGAGGACCCGATCTACGACGATCACGAAGGTGGCGATCACGATCATGTAGGTGATCATGCGAACCCGGGTGGGAATCAGCCTGCGAAGCATCGCAATCAGTAGTCCGGTCGCAAGGAGCACGAAGGTAACCCCCGCACCCATGGCGATGGCGTTCTCAACCTTGTTGCTGACCGCCAAAGCCGAGCAGATGCCCAGGATCATGGAGAAAATCGGGTGATCCCGCCACACTCCGTTGAGGAAGGTCTTGAGGTTCTGCCCTTTGGCGAGGGTGGAACTTTTCATTGACTCTCTCCCTGTCTGATCACGGGCACAACCTCCTTGAGATTCTCATTGATGATCGAGATAAAGGCATCGGAGGTCATGGTGGCACCGGTGATGGAATCGATCTGGTTGTCCCGGCCGCCTCTTCCCGGTTGCACCAATTCCAGCCCCTTGGTGAAAACCTTGCCCTGAAATTGAGCCAGGTATGCGGCTTCCGCGATTCGGCTCCCCAAGCCCGGGGTTTCCTCCTGGCGGATGATGGTGATCCCTTTCAGATGTTCAAGATCAGGCGCGATGGCGATGATTCCCGAAATGGGGCCCCATAGTCCCGAACCGGAGTAGGGGAAGGCGATATTGTCCTCTTTGGTGAGGTAGTAGGTCGTGCCGTTGCGCTGTCTCACCTCGACGTTGTCAGCGAAGATCTGCTCCACGTTTCCCGGATCGAAGCGGATGTTCAGGGCTTTGAGAATGCTCGACTTGGTGGCGATCTCCTCGTTTTTCACGATAACCGGGGTGGTGAGGTAGTTGACCGCCACCAGGGCGGTGGTCAGGATGCTGCCCAAAACGAGGACGAAAACAATCATCAGGATCTTGTCTTTCATCGTTTCGTCGGCCTGTACTTGAGATTTACGACGGTGTTGTCAATCAACGGCGCAAAGGCGTTCATGATCACGATACTGAACATGACTCCCTCGGTGAACCCGCTGAAAGTGCGGATCACTACGGTGAGGATTCCGCAGCCGAAGCCGAATATGAGCTTCCCGGTCTTGGCTGCCGGGGAGGTGACCGGGTCGGTGGCCATGAAGACCGCCCCGAACAGGACACCTCCTGCAAGCAGCTGGAACAGCGGCGGGGCAAAGGTCTGGGGACTCAGGCCATGGCCGATCAGGGCGAACACAGCTACCGAGGCCAGGTAGCTCAAGGTGATCCGCCAGCTTGAAACCCGGGTCATCATCAGAATAATTGCCCCGGCAATGATGCCGATGCGAAACACCTCCCCGGTGCTGCCGGCTACCTGGCCCAGCAGAAGGTCCAGGTAAGAGGCCGCCCCCTGGGTGGATCGATACACCGCCAGCGGAGTGGCTGCGGTGATGGCGTCGGAGAAGGGGGCTCGCCAGGTGGCGGACATGATCTCGGGGAAGGCGATGGTAATGAAGATCCGGCCAACCAGGGCGGGATTGAAGATGTTGCGCCCCGTGCCGCCGAATACCTCTTTGCCGAAAAACACCCCGAAGGCGATGCCCACGGCCACGACCCACAGCGGGGCGGTGGGAGGCAGGACTAGCGGGAAGATGAGCCCGGTAACCAGGAATCCCTCCTCTATCTCCTTCTTGCGGATCAGGGCGAAGAGCACCTCGATGATCCCTCCCACCACGTAGGAGGTCAGAATCATGGCCAGAACGTACCAGCCGAAGAACACCACCGCCGCAACGGTGGTGGGGATCATGGCCAGGATGACGGTGGACATGTAGCGCTTGATCTCGATGTGGTCGCGGAAATGGGGTGCCTGGCTGGCGGCTTCCGGGCTGCCGAGCACGATTCCCTCTATGGTCCGGATCACCGGTTTGACCGGCCGCAGCACCCGGGTTTTTTTCAGCCCGTCGAAGAGGTTTCTCACGATCTTCATGCCCCCCCCTTCCCGACAACCGGGACGCCGGCTGATGGAGCACCGTCGGTAGCCGGGACGCCCTTGAGCGCCATACTCCTTGCCTCTTCCGGGCGGGGATCGAGTCCTTCCGCCTTGAGCTTAACCTTCCCCTGCAGCATCAGCTCCGCCAGGGGGATCTTGGAGGTGCAGACGTAGGTGCAGAGATTACAGTCGATACAGTCGAAGATGCGAAAACGTACCAGCGCCTCGTCTATCACATCCCGCTGCACGTAGCGGTGCAGCAAATGGGGCAGGATACCCGCGGGACAGACACTGTCGCAGTAGGTGCAGGCGATGCAGGGGCGATGTTCCCCGTGGAGGTTCGTATCCACTGTTTTTGTAAATGGAACGAAGTTGGCCAGGAAGGTGCGGGAGTAGGAATCCGTACGAAACCCCGGCCGGGAGAACGCCAGTGGAGGTGTCTGATCGCCTTCAGGCACAGCGATCACGGTCGCCATGAGAGCATCGACCACGCCCTGGTTCACGATGCTCCCGGTCAGCAAACTGTTGCGTACGATTCGCTGCGGGCGCTGCTTATCCAGGTAGGGATCCAGCACCTCCTCCAGAGAGGCCCCGATGCGTACGCGCAGGTGCGGGCGTTTGGCGAAGCCGCTGCCCCCCAGAGCAACAATCCGTTGGATCGCGGGTTTTCCCTCGACCACGGCATCCCGGACATGCAGAAGGGCCTGGAGGTCGATCACCAATACACCCAGGTTGAGCCCGGTGTAGCCATGGGGAAAATCCTGCCCAAGCACCGCCGGGATCAGGACCTCTTCGCGATGGTTCGGGTATTTGGCCGCTACCGTGTGCAGGAAGACCTGCTTGAGCCTGTTCTGCCGGCAGACCTGTTGCAGGCGCTGGAGCAGGGATCTCTGCCTCCGGCCGCCGACCAGGTGCAGCTGCGCTCCGGGCATGATCTTGGACAGAATCTCCAACCCTTGAGCCGCTGCGCCAAAGTCTCTGCCGTCCAGCAGAGCTGATGGAGCGGGGTTGAATACCTCCGCCGGGACTACCTGAAGCAGGATGTGCTCGACCTGCCGGGGTTCGATGGCCGCGCTGTTGAAGCGGGTCGGGATGCCTCCGCTCACCGCACCGGAGGCACCGGAAAGATAAACCAGCTTCTCGAGAACATCCGCACGGAGGTTCTTCCATTCGGCCGAGAATCCCTCCACGGTTTTCCAGGAATCGGTGCCGTCGCTGCGGATCACCACCGCTGCATCCGATTTTCGGTCCTTGCGGATCTCTTCGACCTTGCCGTTCACCGAAGCGATGACCGGATTGCCCGGATCCTCATCATCCCTGGCTATGATCTGTCCTGCGGTGACCGCTTCCCCTTCCTCAACCAGCGAACGAACCGCAACGGTTCCCGCCGGTCGTAGATCGATGGTAACGACCGGGGGTACACCGGCATCCACGACATCGGCTTGGGGCTGCCCGCTGAAACGGCTGAACCGGTAGCCCCCGATAGCTCTTTTGCGCTTATTCGCCATACATCTTTTTTACGGTAAGCTCCCCCGGTTTTGCACAGAGGGAGCTCACCTTTCCTTGCTAATTGTGTTGTTCGGTCAGGATTACCAGTTCTTCGAGCCGTTCTTAACAGCCATCTTGCCGCTGCCCGTATCCAGACTGTGGCAGTTGAGGCAGGCCCCCTGATAATGACTGACGAATGCATTGTCTGCGGGATTGCGATAGTGATCCTTGTGCGTGATGAAACTCAGCGGTCCCGCTTTGGTGCCCTCTTTGTGACACATCAGGCAGTCCTGCGGCACATTCTTGATGATGGCGTCGATCTTGGGATGCCCGTCCACTTTGGCCACTTCGGCGTTGAGCCGGTAATCACTAGTCCCTGAGACCGTGTGACAGTCCACACACCCGTTGGGATGATCGTCGCTCACCGTGATCCCCGGCAGAAACGGCTTGTCGTTGTCCGCGGCGACCAGAAAAACGGTCACTGCGGCTACCCCGGCAACAACCAGGAGAAAGAACAGGATTTTCGTCTTCATTTTCGCTACTCCTTCCTTCTAGATGGCTTTTTAAAAATGCAGTTCCCCGCCTGGCCTCCAATTGCGACTGCTTTCTTCGGCCTTGATCCAGGAACCGCAGAAAATTCCTTAGTGAATCAGTTCACAATCCACTTACACTACTGTATAATAATACGGAAATCAAGAGGATGGCAGCCGATTCCGGTAATACTTTCACGATTTACTATATACTGTAAATAAAATATTGGCAAGAGGAGGAAAGCCATGTTTTGGAAAGATCCAAAAGGTTTGAAGAGCATTCCCATGTATTCCAAGGTTGGGATCAGCATCCTGTTGATCGTAGCCGGGGTCGGCTATCTGTTGGGATTTGCTAACATCGTTGCGACCTATTCGCCGATCGACGAACGCCCGGGAATGTCCATTCAAGACATCCGCATCGCCTTCTACGGGGCGAGGGAAAAGACCAAGCTCGCGAAGGCCATCGACGGTACGATGAAGGACTACTTCGTCGATCAGGCCGGGTATGACACCACCAAGGAGTGGATCGCCGCGGGCGCGAAGGAGGTGGATTTCCCCCGAATTAAGGAGATCTTCGACATGACCTGCAACACCTGTCACTCCGCCGATGCCCAGGTAGCGGGAGTGGTACTGGTGGACTATGCCGATGTGGCACAATATCTCAAGCAGGATACGGGCAAGTCAATCCCCCGTTTGATCTCTTTGAGCCATACCCACGTTCATGGGACGCTGCCGGTGATGTTCGCCCTGATTTTTATCTTTTCTTTTACTCTTTACAAGAATTGGATCAAGACCCTGGTGATCGCCTTTTCCGCAGCGGCTATCCTGCTGGACGTTGGGACCTGGTGGTTGGCAAAGCTGGCCGCCTTTATGGCTCCGGTAGTGCTTCTGGGCGGCCTTACGCTGGCTTTGGCCAATGCGGCGTTAATCCTGCTGCCTCTGTACGAGCTGTGGATTAAGAAGGAGTAGGGCGGCTCTTCGGTTTCATCCATCCTCTCCTCCCTCCGCCGTCGAAATCGAGTCGCCGGCGGAGGGATATCGTAATCCTCGGTGATGAACCTTTTCCTGTTCGAAATTTCGCTATATATTAAAAAACAAATAGGACCTGGAGGAGAGAAATGAAAACACTCCGTCTGTTTCCCATTCTGCTGGCGCTTCTAGGCGCAGCCGTCTGGGCTCCCGCCGATGTGATAGTCTCCCACGCCCTGGCGCTGCGTGGAGAACCTAAATACCCGGCCGGGTTCCAGCATTTCGACTATGTGAATCCCAACGCTCCCAAAGGGGGGATGGTGACCTTCTATACGCTGGGTACCTATGATACGTTCAACCGCTACGGCCAGCGCGGAGATTACGCAGCGGCCAGTGAGAGCTTCTACGACTCGCTCATGTTCGCTTCCGCCGACGAGGTTGATGTCTACTACGGGCTGATCGCCGAAAAGGTTGAGTATGACAGCGACTACAACTGGATCATCTTCCATATCAATCCAAGGGCACGGCACCAGGACGGCAAGGCGATTACAGCCGAGGACGTGGTGTTCAGCTTCAACAAATTCGTGGAAGAGGGAGTTCCCCAGTGGAAGAGCTACTACAGTCTGGTTGACACGGTCCAGGCTCTGGATCGCCTGCGGGTCAAGTTCACCCTCTCCGAGTCGAACAAAGAGGTATTGTTCAATCTAGGCTCAATGACCGTACTGCCCAAGCACTACTGGGAGTCCCGCAATCTCGCCGAGCCCCTCGACGAGGTTCCGCTGGGAAGCGGGGCCTATACGGTGAGCGACTACAAGATGGGCCAGTACATCGTCTACGAGCGGCTCAAGGACTATTGGGCAAAGGATCTGCCCGTGAACCGGGGAAGGCTCAATTTCGATTATGAACGCTACGATTACTACCGCGACCAGACAGTAGCCTTCGAGGCCTTCAAGGCCGGCGAGTACGATATCCGGGTCGAGAATGAAGCCAAGAAGTGGGCTACCCAGTACACCGGCTCGGCCATCGACGCCGGATATATCGTCAAGGAGGAGATCCCCCACGAGATCCCGCCGGGGATGCAGGCCTTCATCTTCAACGTAAAAAGCCCCGTTTTTGAGGATCGCCGCGTACGCATGGCCCTGAACCAGCTGATGGATTTCGAGTGGATGAACAAGAATCTGTTCTACAACCAGTACACCCGGACCCGCAGCTACTTCCAAAACACCGAATACGCCGCCACCGGGCTGCCGGGTCGGGAGGAGCGCAAGATCCTGGAACCGATTCGGGACAAGATCCCAGCAGAAGTCTTCACCAAGGAGTACAATCCTCCGGTAACCGACGGTTCGGGGAACATTCGGACCCAGATACGGGAAGCTCTGCGCCTGCTCAAGGAGGCAGGGTGGGAAGTACGAGATCAGCGGCTGGTGAATACACGTACCGGAGAGCCCTTCGAGTTCGAGCTGATGATCTACACGGAAACAACGGAGAAGATAGCCATTCCCCTTCAGAAGAATCTGGAGCGCGCAGGCATCAAGATGACCATCAGCAAGGTCGATACCTCGCAGTACCTCAACCGCTGGTACGACCACGATTTCGACATGGTGTCCAGCGGCTTTTCGGCCCACATCTATCCGGACACCTCCCTGAAGATCATCTGGGGAAGCGAGTACATCGATTCCACCTACAACCAGGCGGCGGTCCAGGAT
>Ga0315554_1000081_pt1 | contig 47190 bp, 45 predicted proteins | sample SalMarSW160370MG_FD_202114 | JGI IMG/M metagenome (GOLD analysis project Ga0315554, IMG submission 202114) | Salt marsh sediment microbial communities from the Plum Island Ecosystem LTER, Massachusetts, United States - Salt Marsh Sediment SW1603-70 ...
ATCCGACCCACTGAAACGGAACTGGTTTTTCTTGTCTCTGCCACAGTGTGCCTGCCGGATACGCGACCTGATTTCTCCCCGCTCTCCCTACCCGAGAGTACCCATGAGGAATACCATGACGAAAAGGGCCACGGTCTCGATGATACCTATGACCATCAGATAGTTTACGAAGCCTTTGCCAGTTTCTCCGAGGGCATCTGAAGCCGATGCCGCGGCTTTGCCCTGCAACAGGGCGGAAAAGCCGATGGCTGCGCCTCCAAAGATGCCTACGCCAAGCTTGGTCATCGACGCTGCGGAGGAAGCGAGGATCGCGTTCATCAGAATCAATCCATAGATCGTCTGGGTCAGGGGCGCCCCGGCAAAAGCCACGGCCAAGAAGGGGGCCGGTTTGTTCTGGGCGAAACACTTCTTCCAGGCGCCTATGGTGGCCATTCCCGCAATTCCCGTACCCAGGGCGGATCCGATAGCGGCAAGGGAGATTGCCGCTGCAAAACCTAATTGTCCAATATCCATCTACTCTTCTCCTTCTGTTTCTTGAAATGGTTTATAGGGCATCCCGGTCCATTCCATGCCGAGCTGCCCCGAGAATTCGAGCATATTCAGGCGCACTCCATGCACGATGACGGCCATCGCGCCCATGATGATGTTCAAGGTGTGGCCGAAGAACAGGATAAAGGCGGAGATCAGGCCCGAGGGAATCCCAAATCCCACCTCCGCGGCCATGGCGTTGAAATTAGCGGCCACGGCCACTGTGGCCAATCCCACGGCGAAAAGGCGGACGTAGGATACGATATTGGAGAAGGAACCGATGCTGTCCAGGAGACTCAGGGGAAGGCGCATCAGTCCGAAAGCGAGGCCCTTTAAAAACTTGCCCTTCTGCTCTCCGAAAACCACGACCAGGAGGATACCCGCGGCGACCAGCCAGATCCCCAGGGGATTCAGCGCCTCCTGGAGCACGATGTAGCGGGTCACGAAGAACATACCCCAAAGAATGGACAGCCATCCCAGCTCGCTGAAGGCCACCAGCCTGGGCAATCCCCGGATGAAGTTGATCAGACGGGCGATGCTCAGATGCACAGCGCCGATCAGGAAACAGAGATACATCACCGTCTTCGTGTTCTCCACGCCGAAGCTGGCTATCTGGGGGATCACGATTCGGGAGAGAAGCGGGTTCCGGGCCATGGCTTCAACGCCGAACCAGGTGCCGGACAGAGCTCCCCACACGATCGTGGCTCCGCTGAGCACGAAAAGCAGGGAGAACGCGCCCCCGGGACGCTTGAGCATGGCCAGTCGGCCCGCCAGGGTCAGGATAAACAGGACGATCCCGTAGCCGGCATCCCCGATCAGCATGGCAAAAAAGAGGCTGAAGAACAGCAGGAAGATGAAGCTGATGTCGAATTCCCGGTATCCCGGGGTGGTTTCCATCAACTGGAACATCGGGCGGATGATGCGGATCCACCTGGGATTCTCGACCAGCGTGGGAACCGGGTCCTCCTCCGCCGGGTCGTCCACCAGCAGAGCCCAGCCATGACCAGAGGCCGCCCGCCTGAGGGCATCGGTTCGCTTGGCCGGGATATACCCCGTGAGGTAGCTGAGCTGTTCTTCCCCGACCATGCCCGCACGAACCTGCTCGAACTCGATTTTCTTGTTCAGGCGCCGGATCACAGCCTCGATCCGCGCCCTTTCCCCGGCCAGGTGCTGCAATCGGTGTTCCAGACCCTGCAGCTCCTTGCGGGCACCCTCCAGCTGCTGCTGAAGCTCGGCGCGCCCCCGTTCGCCGATGACCGCGGGTTCGAACTCCAGCGAAGGTTCCGAGCCCACGGAAACCACGGCCAGACGAACCGAGCTCTTGGTTTTGGAGACAACGAGCCATTCAAGATCTTCCGGCAGCTGTTTGAACTCATTTGGGCCCAGATCGTACAGGGAGATGTAGACGCCCTTCTCCGCCAGCTCCCGGATCTCCTGCGGGTCGTAGCCGCCCCACGATTCCAGACGCTCCTGCTCCCGGCTGATCCTCTCCATGCGCTCATTGACCGTGCGGATCTTCTCCGTGAGATCGCTTACTTCCTGGGCGATCTCCACACAGCCGTCCACATCCTGGTCGTTCACCGTGGCGGCGGACAACCTCCGGTCTTTCTGCTTCTTCCTCTCCTTTTTGGTGTCCTCGGGAAGCAAAAGCCGGGCTCGTTCGAGTTGTGCGTTCTGTTCAGCGAAACGGGTCAGCTCCTCACTGGCGGCGGGACGGGATTCGATATGGACCAATCCGAGCCTTCGCAGCGCCTTCAACGACTGTTCGCGAAAGCGGTCGAATATCACGATGGAGACCTTCTTCATCTTTACGATCATTGACGGACCCTTACCAGCTTCTTCTTGGCGATTTTCCCCCGCACGACCGCCGCGGTTTGCTCGTCCCCCATGTAGATCTGTATCATCCGGATATTCTCACGGGTCTCGGGAATCTTGACCTTCTCGAACAGGTTCACCCTCTGGCTGGTGACCCGCAGCTCCTCCCCCAACAGCTCGACCTGCTTCGCCAGAACACCGATCCTTGCGTCCAGGGAAGCCAGCTCTTTCACCTTGTCGATAGCTGTGTCGACCCAGAGGGGAAGTTTGAACAGGTCGTAGGGAGCGACCTCGAAACGGATGTCTTTGAACACCGGGATATCCACCCCGGCAATGTTGCCGATGTCGGTTTCCAGGGATGTCACGGTCAGCAGATCGGAAAACGACACCTCTTCTGCGAACACCGCGATCCAGCGGAGGATTTCCTGAAAGTGAAGCTCTCGATTCCGTCGAAGCTCAGCCAGCTGCGCCTCGATCTTCCGTATCTCCATCTGCAGCTGTTGCTTCTTCAGCATCAGGGTCGGGAGATAGCGGAGAAACCGTTTGAGGGCGTCCTTCTGCTTTTTGAGCTCGTTCTTCGTGAACTTGATCTTGGCCACGGCTACCTACTCTCGGGACTGCTCCGCTACGCTTTCTTCACGGGACCAGAAGGTCTTGGTCAACTCCGAGCGCAGGCCCGTTTCCTCCGGAGTGAAACAGTCGGCCAGGATCTCCCAACCCTTGTCCAGAGCCTCCTCCAATGGGATGTTCACCGACAGGTCCATCATCTGTCTCTCGAAAATGTCACCGTACTTGAGGAGCTTCTGATCCCATTCGGACATGCGGAATCCCATGGCCTTCTTCTCCATAGACTCCAGATAGGCCGCATAGAGCTTGATCATGCCGTCCATGAGGGCGCGATGGTCGTCCCGTGTGTCCTTATTTACCAGCTGCTTGAGACGGGACAGAGAGCCGAAGGGCTCGATCCTGCCGTTGCGCAGGTAAAACTGCCCCTCGGTGATATAGCCGGTGTTGTCCGGAACCGGGTGAGTCACATCATCCCCGGGCATGGTGGTCACAGCCAGAATGGTGATAGAGCCGGCGCCTTCGAAGTCAACGGCCTTCTCGTAGCGCGAGGCCAGCTGGCTGTACAGATCGCCGGGATAGCCCCGGTTTGAGGGTACCTGCTCCATGGTGATGGCGATCTCTTTTAGCGCATCGGCGAAGTTCGTCATATCGGTCAGCAATACCAGGACGCGACGGCCCTTGAGGGCGAATCTCTCGGCCACGGCCAGGGAAATGTCGGGCACAAGGAGCGCCTCCACGATCGGGTCCGCGGCGGTGTGTACGAAGAAAATGGTCCGGCTCATGGCCCCGCCCTCCTCCAGAGCATCCCGGAAGTACAGGTAGTCGTCGTACTTCAGTCCGCAGCCGCCCAGGATGATCATGTCGACCTCCGCCTGCATGGCGATGCGCGCCAGCAGCGGATTGTAGGGCTCTCCGGAAACCGAGAACACCGGCAGTTTCTGTGATTCCACCAGTGTGTTGAACAGATCGATCATGGGGATGCCGGTTCGAATCATATTGCGGGGAATGATTCTCTTGGCCGGATTTACAGAAGGACCCCCTATCTCGATCAGGTTTTCCGTCAGGACGGGTCCCTTGTCCCGGGGCTTCCCTCCCCCGTCGAACACCCTTCCCAGAAGATCGTCGGAGAAGGAAACCCGCATAGGATGCCCGAGGAAGCGGACCTCGTCCCCGGTAGACACGCCGCGGGAACCGGAGTACACCTGCAGAACGACCTTGTCCTCCATAAGCCTGATGACCTCCGCCAGGGAATCCCCGTGGGCCGAACTGACAACGGCCAGCTCTCCGTAGCGGATATCCGAGGCGGTTACTGCAATCACGTTCCCGGCGATCTCGTCTATTTTGCTGTATACTTTACGCATTTTCCACCTCGCCAGCCGTGTCTATGGTGCCGACCTTTTTATCTTCCAGCATCGCCCTGATTTCCTTTTCCAACCCTTTAAGGGCGTCGGTGTTCCAGGGCGTCGAGTTCAAATCGAGAAATTTCTGCCGAATCTGATAGAAATAGCTCCTGGCCTGCGCCTTGTCGGGCAGGTCGAGCCTGGCGTTCAGGATCTCCAGCAGCAGATCGAATACGTATCTCTGTCGTTCCGTGTTGACCGCCGCGTCCACCGGATCGAAGGCGTTCTGCTGCAGGTACACCGCATCCAGGAAATCGGCCTTGAGGTACACGATGTAATCATCCAGGCTGGTGCCCTCCTCACCGACAACCTTCATCATCTGGTCGATCTCGTTGCCCCGGTAGAGGATGTGACGGCCGTTGGCCACCTTGTCTTCATCCACCGCGCCGGCGTACTTGCTCCAGCTCTCCAGCGGATCGATGGCCGGGTACTTGCGGGCGTCCGATCGCTCCCGGGACAAGCCGTGAAAGGCCCCCACGACCTTCAGGGTCGACTGCGTGACCGGCTCCTCGAAGTTTCCGCCGGCCGGACTGACCGTACCGCCGATGGTCACCGAGCCTATGCTCTTGTCCTTCAAGCGGACCAGCCCCGAGCGTTCGTAGAACCCGGCGATGACCGACTCCAGATAGGCGGGGAAGGCCTCCTCCCCCGGTATCTCTTCCAGGCGGCCGGACATCTCCCGCATGGCCTGAGCCCAACGGGAGGTGGAATCCGCCAGCAGCAGGACGTTCAGGCCCATCTGCCGGTAGTGCTCGGCTATGGTTACCCCGGTGTACACGGAGGCTTCCCGGGCCGCCACGGGCATGGAACTGGTATTTACGATGATAACGGTCCGCTCCATCAGGGACTTGCCGGTTCGCGGATCGATCAGCTCGGGGAACTCCCGCAGCGTCTCCACCACCTCTCCGGCCCGCTCGCCGCAGGCCGCGATGACCACGATGTCCACCTCCGCGTTGCGGCTGGTGATCTGCTGCAGCACGGTTTTGCCGGCTCCGAAAGGCCCGGGGATACAATAGGTCCCGCCCCGGGCAACCGGGAAGAAGGTATCGATGATGCGAACCTTGGTGATCAGCGGCTCGGCTGGTTTGAGCCGTTCCTCGTAGGCATCGATCGGGCGCTTGACCGGCCACTCGAAGGCCATGGTGACCGGCACGGTGTTGCCCCGGGAATCCTCAAGCTCGGCGATCGTATCCATGATCGTGTAGGATCCGGCCTTGGCCACGGACTTGACCCGGTAGGTGTCGTAGAAGCCATAGGGCACCATGATCCGGTGCTTGAAGATCCCCTCGGGAACCGTACCCAGGGAGACACCTCTGCTCACTGTATCCCCCGCTTCGGCAACCGGGGTGAACTCCCAACTGCGCTCATCGGACAGCGGGGACAGGTATACGCCCCGTTCCAGGAAGAAGCCATGCTTCTCGGCCACGATGGTCAGGGGGTTCTGCAGCCCGTCGTAGATCTTCCCGAGCAGGCCGGGTCCAAGGCGCACCGAAAGCAGATCCCCCGCGAACTCCACCGGGTCTCCGATTCCGATGCCCCGGGTCATCTCGAACACCTGCATCTCCACCCGCTGTCTCCGAATCCGGATGATCTCGGACTTCAGCCGCTTATCGTCAACCACGACGTAGCCGACTTCGTTCATGAACACGTCATTTTCGATGTCCACGGTTATCATGTTGCCGCTTACGCCGATGACTTTACCAACATTTTTCGTCATTTCAGTTCTCTCCAACCGGGTGAGATTATTTCGGAATAGACCTTGTCGAACATCTCCCTGCCCCTGTCTTCGTCGAAAAGGGATTTTCGTGCCAGAATCTGCAAGCGCAGGGCGTATACCAGGATCTTCTCGATGTCGAAGTAATGCCCGACCTCCAACTCATCCAAATAGCTCCATCGCGCCCGGTTCAAGGTATCCTCCGCCTGCAGCGGCGATTCCTGAGCAAAGGCCTCCCTGGCAACCGTCAGAGGCGCCAGAACACCGGGAGAATCGACCAGAAAGGCCTGCGCTTCCCGACCCAGGTTCTTGGCGCGAAATCGAACTAGTTCGTTGCGAAGATTGATTTCCCAGTGCCTCCAGAGATCGAGGGTTCTGCAGCTGGATGCGATGGCCCGGAGATCGGTCGTACTGGTCGAGACCAGCAGACGGTAGTGCCGGGGGCTGATATGCTGCCTGCAGGTCACCAGAAAATCTTCGCGAGAGGGAATGCTCTCGCTGTCATAGAACAACAATGGTAACGAGGCAACCAGGTAGTAGTACTGGGCCAAACGTCTTAGGTCTCCTTTTGGGCCGCGTCTTGAACGATCTCAGCGATTTTCGGATTCAGATACTCCGCCAGGATCTCTGCGATGCCCTGATCGGTGAAGTTGTAGTAGGCCGATCCATCTTTCATCGCGATGCGAAACCCGGCTCCGATTTCCGGGAAGGGCTTCAGTTCCACCCCTTTCTTCAGTTCGGCGGCCAACCGGCTCTTCAGCTGTTTTTCGACCTTTTTGAGATCCGAAGCGGACAGAAGCACCTGCAGATTCGGGATCTGTTTTTTGCTCCACGACTTGATCAAGGATACGATCGCCTCTTCGAGCACTTTCGGCATGTAGGCTTCCCTGGTTTGTTGGGCGATCAAGGCATCGAAAAGCTCGGTAATGCGGGTGCGGAGACTCAGGATCGTATTCCTTCCGGCCTGAGCAACGGCGTCTTTGGCGGTGTGTTCGAAGCGCTGGACCTCCTGCCTGGCCTTGGCGATGATTCCTGAAGCCTCATTGTGGGCTTTGGCGATGATGTCGTTGGCCTTTTGCTGGGCATCCTTGAGAACCCGGGCGGATTCCTGCTCCGCAGATTTTATCCCCTCCGATTTGATCTTGTCGATCAGTTCTTGAAGCTGTACGTCCATCGTACCCTCGTAATTGTTAGTGATTATTGAGTGATATAATAATCAACAGCGTCTAAAAAATCAACGCTGAGCCTTCTCCGGCTTCTCCGGACCCATGAGGTAGGTACAAACTTTTTCAAGTTTCCTCTGGACGAGGTTGTGCACGGCCTCGGGGAAGGCGCAGTTCTTGATCTTTTGATCCAACATCTTTTTTACGTCTGAGATCATCGCCTCGGCGCTCTCGTATCGGCAGACGTCGATAGTGCCGATGCTGTCGAGAAGCTCCTCTACACAGGAAATCTCATTTAAAAGAACACCCTTGTTTCCCATGTACACGTAGTTGGTGATTTCGCGGCCGTCCTTTCTCTTTTCGAGGATCTCGAGAAGGTCATTGATGTCCTCTTCCAGGTCCTGCAGTTCGATCCTGAAAATGCTGATGAACTTGTTCAGTGCTGCCAGCATCGGCATTGGGCGTACCCCTTATTCCTGGCCCGCCAGAACCCTGTCGATTTCAGGGTAGTCCGAATCCAGCTTTTCCGCCATGGCCTGGGCGGCGTTTCGGAATCCGTCCAGGATGGCCTTGTCTTCGCTTCCACCCTGCCCTCCCACGGCCTGTACCGTTCCCGAGTACATGATCTTACCGTCGGAAACGCGGATGATCCGGGTGGTCGCAGTGGTCTGGGACTTGAAGATGTTGTATTTTTTACCGCCCAGCTCGACCTGATTCACGTAGTACCCGTCGTTGAGCACCATGACCAGGTAGGAGACCTCTTTTTCCAGTCCCATCCTCCTGATTTCATTCGGGTCCCCCCCGAACACCTTCATGAACGCGTCTCCAAGCAGCACACCGTTGTACTGGCTGAAATCGAAGGCCATATCCTTCAAGCGGTTGTACACGGAGTCGAGAATCACGGGATCCCCCTGGATCTGCTCTCCGGCCTTCTCCATGACCAGAATCGTGGCTTTGCGGGCCGGCGGGACGAAGACAAAATCCTTGGTTATACCCTGAAAGCGATAGGTATAGCCCTTCACCCGGTACACCAGGGATGCCCGGACGATATTTTCGCCGTTGGGGTCGTCCAGACGCGCAATGGCGCAGTTGGACTGGCCGTAGTCGTTCGTGACCACGTAGTTCGTGAGCAATCCGGAACCCTGCACGAATTCGAAATAGATGGGTGCACCGGTGATCAGGGCCTTACCCGATCCGAAGTTGTAGGTCAGGATCACGCTCGGATTGAGGGCTTTTTTGGTTCCCACATCGATCGAGCTGGCGCTGATCTGGTTCTTGTTGGCATCGACCCACTCCGTTCCCGGCTCCATTTCCAATCCGGCCGCTATCTTGGTGAGCTCGGTCTCCGCGGTGTCGACGATCGCCCGGATGTCGCCGGAGGTGCTGCCCGCCTCTTCAGCCTCGGCTATGATCGTTGCCAGCTGGTTGATCCCCTCCGAAATTGCCCCCCGCTCCACCTTGGCAAGTCCGTTTTCCAGGTACTCGTTCAATCGTTGAGCCAGTTCTCCGTCACCCCTCGCTGCCGTTTCTTTGGGCTGCTCCGGCCCGCCCTGCCCGCCCTCCTGAGGCTGTTGAACGGGCGGCGGCCCCGTCAGACAACCAACAACAGCGACGGCTACAAAAAAGATCAGCAAGGACTTCAAACCTCCGGCTTTCATACAATACCCTCCGCTTACCAGACTACTTCCAGAATGAGAGGCTCCGGTGCTTTGAGGATTTCCGGAACTGTTATGGTGAATGTTACGGTTCGACCATCCGAGCCGAGAACGCCCAGGCTGTAGTCCCGTACCTCCGCCGGCACGGTAACCGAGTAGACCAGCTCGTATCCCTCGAAGAAGGTTTTAATCATTTCAAGCGATTCTTCGGTAATCTCTTGCCCCTGCGGTGCCTCATAGATAACCTGCCGGAAGGTGGTGGTACCATCCCGGCTTTCCAGAGTGATGCCTATTTGTCCCTCCGGTCCAAGGGCGTTCACCGCTTCGACGTTATCAAACTCGAGTTCCGCCTGAATATAGACATTCTCCTCATCCTCACGTTCCTCCAGTTTCGTGAGGCGCAAGCCCTCGACCCTCTCGGCACTGCGGCGAAATTCCTCTTCATTGACCGGCAATGGCAGCTGTTTCTCCGATCGCCCGGTATCGATGTTCTTGATGAACTGAGAGACCGTGTAGGAGAGTGTCATAACTCCGGAACCATCCTGGCGGATACGGATCTCGCTTTCAATTCCGATGCAGGATGACAACAGCACTACGATTACCACAGGAACACAAAGGAGCCATCTTTTCATTGATCATGCAAACCTTTACAAGTTGGTGTATTATAGTCTATGTGTTTGAAAATATCTATTACCTTGCTCTTCTTGAACAAAAAATACGACGGTGATAGACTCAGGCCGCGAATAACGAAGGTATGAGAGGAGTCGAGATTTGCCTAAGAAGCTGATTATTGTACTACTTGGTGCTCTTCTGTTCTTCTGTCTGTCCACCGGCACGGCCTTTGCTCAGGAGGCTCCTTCCAAGGAGCCTCCTGAGGAGCCGTTCACCGTATACTCTTTAGGTCAGCAGACCCTGTCCATAAGTGCGGGATTGTTCATCCCCCTTTTCTTCCAGAAGTTTCCCGGAAAAATGGAAGCAGGTGATGATCCTTACGAACCCACCAACTTGAAACTTGGAGCTGCCGGTTCTCTGCGGTGGAGCATTCATCTCAGCAACAACTGGATCACCGGGATCGAGATCGGTGGTATGTTGAGCAGAGATATCAACGATACGCGTTTCTTCATGCTGCCGATCACGGCTGAGGCGGGGTACATCATTCATTTCTTTCCCTTCGAGTTTCCCATCTTCGTCGGGACGGGAATGAATCTGGTCAAGCTGGAGGATGAGCTCAACCTGACCTGGATTATCAAGCCTGGTTTCTCATCGATCTGGAAGTATAATAGCAACTGGGGTTTCGGCTTGAACGTGGTGTACTGGTGGGTTCCGCAGTTCTGGTCCGACGAGCGTGCACGAATGGGGAATTTCCTCGAGCTGACTCTCACCGCCCAGTACAACTTCTAAAGGAAATCGTGGAATGAAGGTATTCAAATTTTTTTCGGGGATTCTGTACCTGGCCATGCTGTCCGTGTTCCTTCTCGCCTGCACGGACACTCCCATTTTCTACACGTTGGAGAAGGCCTACGCTATCGGCGACGAGAGGGGATTGGACAACGACGCTTTTGTGGCAAAGATCGTGTATACGGGTGCACCTGCCAACAGGTATTTCGTTCTTGCACAATCGGTGTATCAGCGTGATGAGGGACCCTCAGGCACGTGGCAGCGTGTGACCCCGCCGGCGGACGGAGCGCTCTGCGGCGGGCTGGAGTTTTTTTCAGTCACCGGCAACATCATCGCCTGGTACTACAACAGCACGGATCTGAAGCCTGTCGGCCTCTACAGCAGAGATCCCAGTAGCTCACCGACGGACTCTTGGACAGGACCCATAACGGACGGCGATTGGCCCGCCGCCGGCAATTGGCCGGATCTGCAATTCCGCATTCACTTCGTAAAAGAGGTAAGCAACCAGCTGTTCGTGTCCACTTCAGTGTATCATGCTGATGAAGGCGATCCCGACTACAAGAAAACTTTCTACAACCTGTATTACTCCCCGAATGCTTCGAGCGACTCATTCGCAGTTGGCGGCGGCACAGACCCGGCTTACCAGATCCTGGACGTGGAGCGGGACTTGACCGACTATTGGCTGATTACCACGCCCAAGGACTCGGGCGGATCCCAGCCCATCTACCTCTACCAGAATACTGTTTCCGGTGATCCCAGTGCTTTTACGGATGTCAGCGCTGCCGGACCCGCTTTCTGGAAAAATGGTTCGGATGATCCGGCCGGTACACTCTACATGGCCCACAGCCTGTACTACGCGCCTGTTGCGAACAAATTGTACCTCTCCGGGTGGCACGGCAGGATCTTTATCCACTCCGGCGGCAACTGGAGCGACTGGTTCATATTCCCCGACCCTGACGATCCTCCCGATCGCAAGACCGTGGAAATCGGCAAAGATGTCCTCACGGTGCAGTTCACGGCTTTCGTCGAAACGGGTCAAAACAGTCGGCTCTTCGTCGGCAGTATGCAATACGGCTATTTCTACTTCTCCGATTCACTCGATGGAAGCTCCACTCTGATTCCCGATGATCTTGTGGCCGCATACTCGGATTATGAGTATTTCCCCGCCGAACTGAAGTACGGGGCGATCCGCAGTTTTCTCGCACCTGCGGATGCGGAAAACCTAAATACAATATTCGCCTGCACCGCAGGAGCGGGTCTATGGCGGGGGGATTGGAATGCCGGAGAGTCGCTTTGGATCTGGAAACAGGAGTAGATGGAGTAGGTGGAGTAGGTTTTTACCGAATCGACCCCAAAACACTCAGGAAACCAGCAAAATTTAAAGTTCTACTTGCAATTTTCCCCGATCAACGTGCACGCTAATGGGTGAAACTGGAAAATCTAAAGGATTCCTTTAAATATTACTAGAAATCTGAGGGTTCACAGCAGTCTATAAACCGGATTGGGTCAAAACGCCCATTCGAGTCATTTTGGCCCAGTTGTATACTTGCCGCCTGGTTCGCCATTCCCAGCGACGGGATCGGGGGCAACACCGTTGCCGATGTCCTGGCCGGCCCCCTGGGCGGCGCCCAGAGCTGCGCCCTGGAACAGAAACTCCATAGCCTCCCGAAGCTCCTCGTCCTCGGCGTAGTACATGGTCTCCCGCTCCTCCCGGGTCAAACCCACCAGCTCGTGGCTGCAGTAGTGGATCCAAAACTCGTCCTCTTCCCTCTCCACGACGTACTTTCGGCAGTAATAGTCGGGCTGCAGGGGAAGCGCCTTGCCCGTGTACTTGCGGATCTTGTAGTCATGGACCGCGATGCGGATGTCTTTGCGAGGTATGCCTTTCTCTAAAATTATGTCCACCAGGTGGTTGATGGTTCGCCCGGTATCGAAGATGTCGTCCACCAGCAGGACCCGATCGCCCTGCCGGAGATACTCAGGATTGTAGGTCCACCCCTCGACCTTGATCCGCTGCTGAACCTTCACATCCGCGTAGGAATGGGCGACCACGGCAGCGTAGTACACGGGCCGGTCTTGCAGGCGGATGAATTTGAAGTATTCGCTGATCACGTTGCCCAGATAGGCTCCGCCCCGCAGGGACACGTAGATCACATCCGGCACGAAACCGGATTTATAGATCTGGTAGGCCAGCTTGATGGCGTTGTTCCGAAAGGTCCGATATGGCAGGAAGTTCTTGGTCATGGCTTACACTCGCTCCAGGGAATGATGCAGGGTCAGGATCTCGGTATGATCCTTATGTATCGCAACGGTGTGCTCGAAATGCGCGGAATCGCTTCGGTCCGCCGTGACCACCGTCCATTTGTCTTCGAGCAGCCGGACCTGCCAGTCGCCCCTGTTGATCATCGGTTCCAGCGCCAGAATCATCCCCGGTTTGATTCTGGGGTTCGGGCCGCTGGAGACGTAGTTGGGGATCTGGGGCTCCTCGTGTTGAGAAAAGCCTACACCGTGACCGCAGTACTGGCGGACCACCTCGAAGGAGTTCGACCGGGCGTGATTGTAGATCGCCTCGGATATGTGGCTGATGCGATTGCCGAAAACCGCCTGCTCGATTCCCAGCTCCAGGCATTCCCTGGCAACCCGGATCAGCTGTTCTCGGGCCGGTGAAACCTTGCCGACCGGAAGGGTGATTGCTGCATCGGCGTAGTAACCCCCGACATTTACCCCCAGATCCAGACCGATGATGTCCCCGCGCTTGAGTCGGGTCTTGCCCGGAATCCCATGGATGACCTCATGATTAATGGCCACGCAGAGGGAGGCGGGGAAATCCATGTATCCCAGGAACGACGGTTCCGCTCCGCGGCTTCGGATATAGTCGCGGGCGAAGCCGTCCAGCTCCGCCGTGGAAATCCCCTCCTCCACCATTGCTTTGAGCTTCTCAAGGGTTTCGGAAAGGATAAAACCGGCCTCCCGAATCTTTCCGATCTCGGCGTGATTTTTGAGTTTTATCATCTATTCGGGTTTGGGCTCTTTGGGTTTTTCCTTTTTCGCCCCGGGCTGTGAAGAGGAAATCAGGCTTTCCGCATCCTCCCCAAAGGACTGACGGATCACCTGCGGGACATTGTCCGTCTGACCGCCCGATATCGTGACCATGCCCTGGATGAGCACGCCGTTCTCCACGTTCAGCTTGGGGGTGACGACATTGCCGAGCACCTTGCCGTTGGCCAGAAGATCGACCTCTTCGGTAGCCGTAATGTTGCCGATCAGGGTTCCCCCTACCGTAACCCTCCTGGCGTAGATATCGGTTTTTACCTTTCCGGTGGGGCCGACGGTCAGGTGGTCCTCCGTCTTGATTTCTCCATCGAACTTGCCTTCGATGAGAATCGATCCGCTGACGTAGAACCGACCCTCGAAAACAGAGTTCTCTCCGATAACACTATTGTTCGGTATATCGTTCCTTGTGGCCATTGATCGCTCCTTGTTGTGGCAACCCTATCACGTTTCTTATTCCCCTTCAAGGATTCGCAGGATCCGATGAGCGTGAAAGTTGCTGACATCCAAATCGATCGCGTATTCGCACTCCCGGCGCGCCGCAGCATCATCCCCGAGCAGCAGATACTGTTCTCCGATCCGGGAACGGATGCGGGATCGGAAGATCCGGTTTTGCTCCTCAGGCAACAGGTGTTCCGCCTCTATGAGCTGCTCGATAGCCTGAGCTGGTCTGTTGGTTTTTCCCAAGAGAACCGCCAGGTTGAAACGGGCCTGCCAGCTGTCCTCCCGTGCAAGCCTGTCCTGCAGCAGCCCGACGGCCTCTGCATCGTCCCCGTGTACCGCTGAGAGTATAGCCAGGTAATCCAAAAACCACGGTTCCTGGCTCCTGCCCGTGGCCAACTGATAGTGCCGCAGTGCCGACTCAGCGCCGGAGAGATCGTTGAACTCCAACAGATAGAGAAACAAATGCTCGCAGAGCATCCGGCTCTCTGGATGCAGGTTGTACAGCTTCCAAAGCGCTGCCTGGTAGAGCACCGGGGATGAGGCGGTATTCCGCACATCCAGGAGATAAAGCTGAGCCTGGTAGTCGTCTACCTGCTCGTCGAGATAGCTCTGCAGGATGTCGGCGGCGCGCTGCCGATCTCCGATTTCCGACAGGCTGCGGGCGTAGGCCATGACCACAGGTCCGACAGTGGGGAATCGACCGTAGGCCCTCTCCTGAAGGGCGTAGGCGGTCTGTCGGTCCGCGTTTTTCACCGCTATCGAGGCCAGGTTGAGATAGACAGTCCAGGAGTAGGCCGGATGAGAGGTGATGACCTGACGGTAAAGCCGGGATGCCTCGACAGCGTCGCCCAGGATGAGCCGCAGATCCCCTTCGATCACCTGCAGATCCACCCTATCGCCGATGCCGCCCTGCTCCCGCAACTCCTGAACCAGGGACAACGCTGTTTGCTCGTGCCCCGAGTCGTAGGCCACGTAGATGCCCGGTTCCCGGAACAGGGGTTCGCCGATGTGGCGATTCACCACTGTAAAGGCACTTTCTGCATCCCCCTCAGCCATCCACAGGAGCGCTGCGTCCAGGTGGATTCCGGGTTCATTCAGGTCCGTTCCTAAAAGCTGGAGCTGGTAAGGGTCCTGGGAGGTCTGGGTGACCAGAGATATTATCTTTGCCAATTCCGGATTATGATCCGTTTCCGGTGGTGTTTCCAGGAAACCGGCCAGGTACGCTTCGGCTCGAAGATAGGCCAGATTTTCGGCCCGATTTCCGCGGCTGCGTTTTAACTGGTCCACGGCCCTGTGGCTATCCTCCGCTGAAGCGCGAATCGAAGCGTACAGGTAGATTTGGTTCAGCTCTTCGCTTCCCGGGATACTGTCCGCAGCTCTGCGGGCAAATCCGTGCAAGATCGAAAAGTCGTTTAAAGCGCATGATATTTGATACACTCTTTTCAGGATCCGCAGGCTGTTGTACTGCCCCCGAACCCGGACCAGGGCTTTGTCCAGGCTTTCCAGGGCTTTATCGTAGTAGCCGAGGGAGATCTCATAGTCCGTCTCAACCAGCAGGTCATCGATCCGTAGCACGGTACTCCGGCGAGCCGCTACTGTTGTGTAAACAAGATAGATCGTGCCCCCGGCAAGGACTGCAGCCGCGATGAGGATGAGAAATAGGTTACGCAGCCTTCGACTACTCTGTTTCAACTCTCTATATTCTTGCGTATCCCGTCCAGTACCCCATTGATGAAGCGATAGGATTCATCCGTGCCGTACCCTTTGGAAATTTCAACGGCTTCGTCGATGGTAACCGAGGCGGGAATATCTTTTTGGAACAGCAGGCTGTAGACGCCAATCCGCAGAATGGCTTGATCGACCTTGTTGAGCCTGGAAAAATCCCAATGCTCCAACTGGGTTTTTATCTGCTCATCGATCTCGGTCAATTTTTCGATCGTGCCCCTGGCAATGAGGCGGCCGAAATCCAGACTCTCCGGATTGATTTTTTCTCTGCTCGACTCGTCGATCCAGGGAAACTCCAGGACGTCTTCGATCGGGCTGATCGGCTTCACGCTGCCCCCGCTGCCGCGCGTACCGAGCGAGCACAGAGAGTAAAGCTCATAGGCGTAGAGGGTTTGAAATGCTAGAATCCGCCCTTTTCTTCTGGCGCCCATGCTTTCGACACGCTTGAAGCGGATTACCGGATTACCAGGAGAGATTTTCTTCGAAGATTCGGATCTCCGCTTTTTTCTTCAGTTCATCCAGGAGATCCAGGAGCGCCTGCTGGTAAAACTCCGCCTGTTTCTGCTGCAGCAGTTGGGCGCTGATCTGGTCTCGCACCGTGCTTTTGTTTTGAGGCGGTATCGGGTCATCCAGAGATAGCAGGCGAAAGGGAATCTTTTCGGTCACCCGGATGATATGAAAACCGATGTTCGACTGCAGAACGCCGCTTATCTCACCGACGTCCATTTTGAAGGGTGCCTCGAAGAAGTCCTTTCCCAACAGCTGGCGCCGCGCCTGATCGTCCCGGCGCAAATACCCGAAATCTCCCCCTTTGTAGCGGGAGTTCTTGTCATCCGAGTACTTGACAACCAGATCGTCGAAGGCCGCACCGTTTTGAAGCTCCCGGGCTATCTCCTCTGCCCGGGATCTGGCCTTGTTCTTCTCATCCGCCGAGGTGAGATTGCGGGTATCGATATAGATATGCTTGAAGCGAACCATATCAGGCGCCACAAAGGCGGTTTTGTTCGCCTGATAGAAATCTTCTATCTCCGACTCCGACGGACGGGCGATATTTTCAAAAAGCGCCCTCTTTTTCTCCATGACGTATTTTTGCTGCAACAAGGCCTTCTTCAACTGGTCGACGTACTCTTCCCAGGTCAGGCCCGACTGCTGAAGAAGCTGTTTGAACTCCTGTTCGGTGAGCTCCCGGTTCAGATTCAGTCCCAGCCCCCCGGTTTGTCTGGCCAGGGCGATTCGGGAGTCGATTTCCCCCTGACTAACCGTGATATTCTCCATGGATGCGGCCTGGCTGATCAGCATCTCGCTGATCAGCAGATCGAGGAGTTTCCTGCGGTCTTCCAGGGAGAGCGATTTCTGCGTCCTGGCTTCGAGATCCTCGATCTGTTTGCGAAACTGTTTGACCGAAATTACCTCAAACTTGGAGAGCTTTACGGTCGCGACGGGTTTGTCGATGAGCTGCGCGAAAACGATCGGGGTGACGAGGAGAAGAGCTGCTGCAACAAAGACTATGCGTTTCATCCCACCCAAAGTAATCACCTGCGAAGGTACTGTCAAGTATAGCATCAACCCACGGGTATTTCCGTGTAGCCGATCTTTTCCTTCAGCTTTTTTACTCCGGGCAGTTTTTGATCAAGCTTCAATCCTTTGTCGAGGTAACTGAGTGCCAGCTCCCGCTGACCCAGGCCACAGTAGATTTCGGCGATCTTCTTGTAGAAGAAGGCGTTGTCCTTGCGGGAAAAGTCGAAACGGATCAACTCTTCGATGTAGTCGATCGATGTCTGAGGCGGGAGCTTGGTCACCATCTTGAAGCAGGTGATGCTCCGCAGCCGTTCGATGATCTCGTCGAGAAAATGATGGAAGTAGGGCTGCTGCATCTCCAACACGCACAGATGTTTGTACAGCTGGCAGGCACGTATGTATTCACCGTTCTTTTCCAATGCCTCGGCTATGAGAAAAATACAATCCATGTAGTCTTCCCGCCCCAGGCACATCTCCAGCGAAAAATCCGACCGGCATCGAGACAGAGAGTCATACAGCTGGAGAGCCTCATTCGGTTCGGAGTTGAGCAGGTTGTAGAATATGAGCTTCGACTGGGCAATTAGATCATCCGGACGGTTCTTGAGATACTCCCGGTAGTCGAATTTGGATTTGGAAAAGTGGATGGCGAAGGCGCGGTCGTAGGACTTGCGCTTCTGCGGATTGCTGAGCGTTTCGTAGGCGGCCAGCAGGTTGCGCATATTCTCGTCGGAATACTGACGATTGGCTATTTTTAAGTCGGGATGGAGTTCTTTTGCCCGTTTGCGAAAGGTGCGTTTAATTTCGTCAGTTGAACAGGCTGGATCTAGACCTAATACCTCGTAGTAGTTAACCAATTCTGAAACGCTCAACCCTTATGAAAATGGCTTACATATTTCAAAAAAGTATACGTGATAATGATAGTATTGTCAAGAACAAATCCTCTACACATCCGTAGGTGTGTACATGCGACACAGTTCCATGATAGCTTGGGGCATGTTCGGCTTCCTGATCAAGAAGACCTTCTTCGACATGTGGGACAATCTGATCCGCATCGTCATCCTCAACCTGGGATTTATCCTCGCCTTCGCCATTATCATATACTTCCCCCTTTTATTTCGGGATGTTCCGTTGCTCTTTTTCACGGCTCTGGGCATCGGCATGGGCATCCTCTTCGTGTATTCCGGGGTGGCGAGCAACATGACCTCGACGATCGCCGATTATACGAAACCGGAGTTCAGAGATTTCCTTACCGCCCTCAAAGCGACCTACCCCACCAGCCTGCTCTTTGCTCTGCTGAATCTGGTCTTGGTTTTTATATTTCAAAAAGCGTTTGAATTCTACGGAGGGATCCAATCCTTCATCGGCCCCCTGGCTTCCTCCTTTCTCTTCTGGGTGCTGATCTTTTGGATTCTGGCCTTTCAATATTTCTTCTCCATCCAGGCGAGGCTGGACAGAAAGTTCGGCAAAGTCATCAAGAAGATGTTTCTCCTGCTCCTGGACAATCCCCTGTTCACCGTTGGACTCCTGATCGGTACCCTGATCACCTTCGCGATCTCCGTGTTTACCGCCTTCCTCCTGCCGGGGATCGCCTCGATCTTTCTCTGGTGGAACGTGGCCCTCAAGCTGAGGCTGTACAAGTACGACTACCTGGAAGAGAATCCTGAAAACCGCCGGAACATCCCCTGGGACGCCCTGCTTACCGAGGATCGGGAGCGGGTCGGAAAGAGAACCCTGAAAGGTATGATCTTCCCCTGGAAGGAATGAGCGCCCTCTATCGGAGTCGCTACTTGATATGCAGGCGCTTGCCGATTTCCTCGGCTTCCAGAGGGCTGTTGAGGATCGTGGAGTATTTGAGGAACATCCCCTCCTTCTCCATACTCTTCATCAACCGGGCCAGGGCCTTGGCCGCGCCGAAAACGTTCTTGGTTACGAAGGCGAAAGAGCGCTTGCCCGCCACCATGCCCGAGGAACCCAAAAAGTATCCTACTTTGTCCGGTATCTTGCTGCTGAAATTCGAAAGCGTTTCGCTGCCCACGGCTATGTATTGGTACATCGTCAGCTTGGCATTGACATCGTGAACCCCGTCGATGATATCCACCTGATGACCTTGGGACTCTATCCCTCTGGCCAGGGACCGGGTGAGATTCAGGATCCGGTCTCTGGAGTTCGTAGCAAAGAAAACAACCGCCGCTCTCATGACTCACCTGCCTATGCACTGAGGCTGTAATGGGTTAGTATACGTTTCAGTCCCAGGAAAGGTCAAGGTTACAGCAATTGAACAGAACAACCGCGTTCCTCTTCCTGCCCGTGACCACCTTGTGTCTGCTGTTGGGCTCCTGTTTCTCCCGGTCGGATCGTCAAAAGCTCGAAATCCGGGAAACCCCCGTTTCCGATCGCTCGGTGGGGCTCAATTTCTCCATGCATCTGCAGGACACACAGCTGTACATGATCTACCCTTCAGTGGACGCGCTGTCCCTGAACCTGATCTCCGCGGATATTGCCCCGGACCCGCTGCGTCCGAGCCTGGAGGAGACGAAGTACCTGGACCGGATCAGCTACAGTCCGGACATCGGTGAGGATTTCGGCAGACATCTGTTCCTGGCCGACGATCGCTTTTATCACATCCTCTACGTGGATCGGGAGGGGGAAGACAACTCGGTACTGAAGTGGTTGAGCAAGACCGCTTCGGACGATACCTGGTGGATCGATGCCTTTCCGGGGCTGACCGAGCCGTTGGCCGCGATCCCCGAGCAGGACGGCTCACTCCATATTGTGGTTTCCGAGGGTACCTCCCTGTCCCTGTACCGGCTCCAGCCGGAGGGCCAACCGCTGCAGTTGGCAGCCGCGCCCGCTGGAGCGTTCAACCAGGTGGGGAGAACCCACATTGTGCGGCAGGGGGATTATTGGGCGTTCAGCGTATATGACGATCGTTCCAAAAGGCTGTACCTCATACACCCGGGGCAAGACACCCTCACAATCGAAGCTGTGTACACCTCCGGAGAGGTCCACTACAGCACGATTATAGACGACCGCCTCTACATTCTGCTGTTCGAGCCCGCGACATCCACGATCGCCCTGCTCGATCGCGCGTTGAACCCGGATCAAACCGCTGATCAACGCTCCTTCGGGGTTCTGCCCGTTACCCGCTGTGAAGGAACGAGCTCGCTTTTTCTGACAAGCTACTACGGACGACATCTGTTCCTCTTCAACGAGCGGGTGGTCGATCAGCGGGAAAAAAGCAGCTATCAGCTGTCTTTGCTCTACCCGGAGGCTGCCGGCGGGGAGTACGAGAAGCTGGCCCTGGTGAAGGGAGATACGAATATCCAGGGTTTCACCGCGCTCAGGGCTGGAGATACTCTCTACGTTTTGTACCTGAGAGAGGATACCCTCACACTGCTGGCAGTGTCTTTGGAGAGACTGGCCCGCTCCCCTTAGTTCAGAATCAGGATCTGTCCGCCAAGATACTCGTTGAGGAACGACAGTATCCACTCGGTGGCAGCTGCCAATTGTTGTGCATCGGCGTTCGTTCGGCGGAACTGTTGCTGCAGGGTGGACAGCTCGTCTCTGACGGATTCCGGGATCGTTTCCGCTTTGAGCAGGATCTCGGCAAGGGTCACTACCGTATCATCCTGTTCAAAGGGTATCTTTTTGTTGTGGCAAATTTTGCCGAGCACCTCCTGAAGGACCGCCTCCAGGATAGCCTCGGCTTTGCGAAGCTGGCCGCTTTCGATCTGCTGCCGGGCGCGGGCCAACAGGGAATCGTAGATGTTTACGCTCAGCATGAGGTCTTTGTGGAAAAAATACCCCTTCCGTATGTCCAGGCTGGCCGCCTTGAGAATGCCCAAGAATACCTGGGTCGCGTTGTAGTAGTCGAAGAACTTGGCGTTGGTAAAGTTGTCGAACTGCGGGCTGGAGGATCCGAAGGTGGATTTCAACAGGCTGAGACACTTGATCTTCCATGCCGTGAACATTTCGGGAGAGACCGCTTTTTTTTGTCCGGAGAAGTACAGTTTCTTGCAGGCCTGTTTGATCGTTTCCCCTTCGGCGATCAGCTCATCGAAGAGCTTTACAACCCTACCTGTAGCATCCATATTGAAAACCTAATACACCGGAAGCTGAAAAACAAGATCCGGCTGCTATAGAATAGTATAGCAACATTCTTTCGTCATATCATTGATATTTCAATGATATTATCAATACAGAGTAAAAATTAGAGATAAGATTCGAGGCGAATGGTTGTGATGATTCCCTACCTGTTGATGCCCAACGGTGGCTCCGATCCCTCTTCACCCCCGGGCGCGGTCTCCGGCTGCTGCATGGTCGGTGCGGGCTCCTGGATCCGTTCGACCCACCAGTTCGATTCCTCAGCTTGCTGCACCTTCTCCAGCCGTGCCTTTTGCAGGATATCCGTGGATTCGGGTGTCCTGTTCAGCCAGGCCAGGGCAAAAGCCCCGACGATGAAGATGGCTCCCAGGATCGAAGTAAATCGGGTGAGGATATTCCCGGATCTGGACCCGAAGGCCGAAGAACTGCCCCCGCCGAACAACCCGCCTATGCCCTCTCCCTGGTCGTCCTGAAGCATGATGACCAGGATCATGAGTAGAGCGGCTATGGTAAAAAACACAAGTAGAACGATGCTCAACAATCCCATCGATCAACCCCCTGCATCGTAGCGCACAATCGGTACGAAAGAATCGGCGGCCAGAGAGGCTCCTCCGACCAGCAGCCCGTCGATATTCTCCATGGACATCAACTGCCCTGCATTGCCCGGCTTCACCGATCCACCGTATTGAATGATCGTGTCTTCGGCCGCCTGCCGGCTGTAAAGGCGCCCCAGCAGATCACGGATGAAGCGGTGGGTGTCATCGGCGTCCTTCGGGGTGGCGGTCTTCCCGGTGCCGATCGCCCACACCGGCTCGTAGGCCATGGTGATCCGCCCCAGCTCCCCTACTCCATCCAGACCGCCGCGGATCTGCTCTTCAACGATCCTGGCCGTGATCCCCCCTTCCCGCTGTTCCAGGGTTTCCCCGACGCAGAGCACGACCTCCATTTCGTGGGCAAGTGCGAGCTTGACTTTGCGGTTTATCAGCTCATCCCCCTCCCCGTACTTGTGGCGCCGTTCGGAGTGCCCCAGGATGACCACCTCCACGCCCAGATCTTTGAGCATCAGCACCGAGATCTCCCCGGTATGGGCACCCTGTTCCTCCGGTCCCATATTCTGGGCTCCCAGGAGGATATGACTGCCCTCCAGGCAGCGTTTCACCGGACCCAGCCCCGTAAAGGCCGGGGCTATCATGACCTTCTTGGCCTCCCGGTCCAGAGATCGCACCAGTTCCCGCGCCAAGCTTTCAGCCTCCGCCGTGGTTTTGTGCATCTTCCAGTTGCCCGCTATGTAAGGTGTACGCATAATTACCTCGTTCTATTTGTTCTGCAGGGCCAGTATTCCGGGAAGTTCCTTCCCCTCCAGGTACTCCAGGGAGGCACCTCCTCCGGTGGACACGTGGCTTATATTCTCATCCAGGCCGAACTGCTTTACCGCCGCCACGCTGTCTCCGCCTCCGACCACCGTGGTTCCGGAGCACCGAGAGACCGCCTTGGCCGTCTCCAGCGTTCCGTTGGCGAACGCAGGAAACTCGAACACTCCCAGGGGTCCGTTCCAGACCAGGGTCTTGGCCGTGCCGATTACCTCCGCGTTCCGTGCCAGGGTCAGTCTGCCCACGTCCATGCCGATCCTGCCCTCCGGGATATCGACCCCGCCAACGTATTCGGCTTTGGCGGTATCGGAGAACTCGACTGCGACCAGATGATCAACGGGCAGCAGCATCTCCACCCCCCGGTTTTTCGCCTTCATCAGCAGATCCTTCGCCGTATCCAGCAATTCCTCCTCCACCATGGAGGTTCCGACCCGATGTCCCTGGACCTTGAGGAAGGTATAGGCCATGGCCCCGCCGATGATGAAGCTCGACACTTTGCCGAGCAGGGATTCCAGCACCGCAATCTTGGTCGAGACCTTGGCCCCTCCTATGATGGCTACGAAGGGCTTCTGCGGATTCTCCAGCACACCGCCTAAAAAACGGATCTCCTTCTCCATCAGAAAACCGGCCACTCCGGGGAGATGATGAGCCACCCCCTCTGTGGAAGCGTGGGCTCGGTGGGCGCTTCCGAATGCGTCGTTCACGTAGATCCGGCCCAGGCCGGCCAGCTGAGTGGCGAACCGGGGATCATTGGCCTCCTCCTCTTTGTGGAAGCGCAAATTCTCCAGCAGAAGCACCTGTCCGGCTTTCAATTCCGCCGCCTGCTTCTCCACATCCGGCCCCACGCAGTCGGCGGCCATGATCACCTCCCGGCCCAGAAGCTCGCCCAGACGGCCGGCCACGGGCTTGAGGCTGTATTCCGGGGCTACCTTGCCCTTGGGGCGTCCCAGATGGCTCATCAGGACGAGGGATGTGCCCTCTTGCTGGAGGATATATTTGATCGTATCCAGGGCCGCCCGGATGCGGGTATCATCCCCGATGCGCCCATCCTTGATCGGCACATTGAAGTCCACCCTGCACAGGACGCGTTTGCCCCGCAGATCCACGTCTTCTACAGTCTTCTTAGCCATCCCCTTTAATTCTACTTCATCCTCTCGGCAAGATCGACGACCCGATTCGAGTAACCCCATTCGTTGTCGTACCAGGAGAATACCTTGACGAATCCGCTTCCCAGCTTCATCGTGGCTTGGGCGTCGAAGATCGAGGAGTGGGTGTTGCCGATGACGTCCACCGATACAATCGGGTCTTCGGTGTACTCGAGGATGCCCTTCATCGGGCCCTGGGCCGCCTTCTTCATGGCAGCGTTGATCTCTTCCACGCTCGGGTCCTTCGACAGCTTTACGGTAAGATCGACGATCGATCCGGTGGTGACCGGAACCCGCAACGCAACACCGTTGAGCTTGCCGTTCAGATCGGGGATAACCTTGCCTACGGCCTTGGCGGCCCCGGTTGTCGTGGGAATTACGGACACGGCGGCGGCCCTAGCGCGTCTCAGGTCCGAGTGGGGAGCATCCTGCAGCCGCTGGTCGCTGGTGTAGGCATGCACAGTGGTCATGAGACCTTCCACGATCCCGTACTCGTCGTGAAGTACCTTGGCGATCGGGGCCAGACAGTTGGTGGTGCAGGAGGCGTTGGAGACGATCAGATCTTCGTCCTTGAGATCATCGTCATTCACCCCGATTACGACCATCTTGTCGACCTTGTCCTTGGCCGGTACCGTCAGGATGGCCCGTTTGGCTCCGGCTTCCAGGTGCCAGGCAACCTGCTCGCGAAGGCGGAAAATGCCGGTGGACTCGACTACCAGATCCACCCCCATTTTTCCCCAGGGCAGCTGTTTGGGATCTCGCTGGGCCAGAACGGCGATCTTTTTTCCGTCCACCAGCAGTGAATCCCCTTTAGCCTCCACGCTCTTTGAGTACCTGCCGTAGTTGGAGTCGTACTTGAGCAGGTGGGCCAGGGTTTTGGCATCGGTGATGTCGTTAATGGCTACCACCTCGATGTCCTTTCGCTCCATGGCTACCTTGAACACGCTCCGCCCGATTCTGCCGAATCCATTGATCGCAATCTTCATATGTCCCCCGTATCGCACTTGTTGTGATTGAGTGTTGTCAGACCTGAATATACGGAAGAAACCCGCCCCGTGTCAATGTATGCGACTACAGGCCTACGAACTTCAATACCCGCCGCAGCAATGCGGGCTCACCCTCTCCCCCGGGTTGCGGGGGCTCTGAGGGCTGTTCAAGAGGGATGATTTCATCCCCCGCGTTGATCAGATCGAAGAAACTGCGCTTGGCCACGGTTCCTTCGCATATGGTCTCATCCAGGGTCTCTACGGTAAAGCTGCCCAGAACATCCCGCTCATCCGCGGTCACGCCGATCCTGTCGTTCCTCAGGCGAACCTTGCCCTTCCGTACGACGGCCAGCTCCCGCCCCGGCTCCAGCCCATCGTACAGGCCCAGATCGATGACACCGCGATCGAACTGCCGGGCCAGCAGCTCGCCCCGCAGGGGCAAGGCCTCCACCACACGATCGGCCAGGATGTTGAAGTTATCCTGGACCCGGTCGTTGCCCGTGCGGAAAACCCTGTAGGTACGCAGTAGTTTCCCGGTGGCGGTGAGATACTGCTCCAACACGACCGTGAAACTCCGCTCGGACTCTTCGATGTGCATCAGCAGAAAGTAGTCGGAACCCAGGCTGCGGGCTTCCCGAAAGGCGGACTCGAAGCTGTCCACATTGATGGTGGTCTGCAGCATCTCGAGGGTGGGGTATCGCTGAAACAGATCGTGGAGGTAGGCTGCCGCGGCTTCACCGGCAAAGGGATGGAGCTCCCGAGTGGCGGGCTTCAGGTGATAGAGGGCGAGGGAAAACCGTTTGCGATCCAGCCCGTACTGGTCGATTCCCCACTGAGCGGAAACGCTGTCGTAGCGGGCAGCGCCGATGCTCTCGATATCGTCGAGGATCTGTGCATCCGTGTAGCCCAGGTCCCGGAGGACCTCCAGTTCCCTCATGTACTTCTCAGGAAACCCCATCAGCCGATAAAGCTCCGCGTAGCGCAGACGGGGTTCTTTAGCCTCCGGCTGCAACCGCAGGGCTCGGCGGTACTCCATCAGGGCCTTGTCCAGAAAATTCCGTTCACGGAACAGGGTGCCCCGTTCCAGATGGTAGGCGGCGTATCGCTCCCGGATTGGATCGTCGATGGGCAGTTGGTTCAACGCGATGTTTTCCAGGACGATACGGGCGATTTCATCGTCCGGTTGCAGACGCAGGGCCTGGGCCAGGCTGCGTATGCCCTGTTCGGGATCTGCGCTGCGATCGTAGGCGAGCCCCAGGCAGTACCAGACCAGGGGAATGTCCCTGTGGGTTGTCAGGATCTGCCGAAGGATGTCGATAGCCCGCTGCGGTTGGTCCTGCAGCAGGTAGATCTGGGCGAGCAGTCGCTTTGCCTCCGTGTAATCGCCGTCCAGGGCGGTGGCGGTGAGCAGGTAGCTCTCGGCCCGGTCTAGATTTCCCTCCTCCATGGAAAAACGGCCGGCGGCGTAGTGTACCCGAGGATCGTAGTTGTGGTACTTCAGGGCCAGTTCCAGATAGGTCCGGGCCGCGGGCAGATCCCCCTGCGCTTCGCTGAGCAGCACCAGGGACAACAGCGCCTTCTGGCTTTCCGGGCGGATTTTCAGGGTCTCGATGTACCGCCTGCTGGCATTGCGCGTCCGCCCCTGGGCGATGTCCAGCTCCGCCAGTCCGAAGCGGGCTTCCAGATTGTTGGGCTGCTTCTCCAGAACGGATTCGAACAGGCTCCTCGCTGCGGCCGTTTGATTCAGGGCGATGGCGATTCTCCCCTCCAGTACGATCAGATCCAGGTTGCTGCGGTCGTAAGCTTGAGCCTGCTTCAAATACTCTAGGGCCTCTTCGTATTCCTCCAGTGCGAAAAAGCTCTCCGCCAGGCCGATCAGGGGTTCGTCATAGGCCGGATTTTCGATCAGCGCCGCCCGGTACAGCTCCACCGCGGCCAGCAGGTTCGAGCGGGCTTGCTCCGCACGCCCGCGCTGATAAAGGATCCTGGGATCGGTTTGTCCGTCCGCTCCCGACTGGGCGGTGACAGCGGGGGCCAGGCCCAGGGTCAGGGCCAGGACCAGGGCCGCAACGGTGTTCCTCCGGGTTGTCTTCAGACTCCCTCCCGTTGAAGGACGATCTTGATCGTGTCGATCTTGTGTCCCTCCATGTTTTGAATTATGAAATCGATGTTCCGGTAGCTCATCTTCTCGTAGCGTACGGGGATCTTGCCGAGAAGATGAAAAACAAATCCCCCCAGGGTGTCGAAATCATCACTGGGCAGCTCGATCCCGAGCTGCTCGTTCAGAAACTCCAGATTCACCCGGGCGTCGCTCAGATACACGTCTTCGCTGATCTTGAGCAGTTCCTCGGTTTCGTTGTCGAACTCGTCCTGTATCTCCCCGACGATTTCTTCGATGATGTCCTCCAGACAGACTACACCTGAGGTCCCTCCGTACTCGTCGACAACCACGGCAATGTGGACCCGGCGGCGCTGAAACTCCCGCAGAAGAGAATCGAGTTTCTTGCTCTCCGGCACGAAGTAGGCCGGGCGGATCAGTTTCTCCAGGTCGGTTTCCGACTCCTCCTTCACCAGGTAGCGCAGAAGATCCTTGGCGTACAGCATGCCGACGATGTTGTCCACGGTATCGTGGTACACGGGGAAGCGGGAGTGGCCGCAGTCGGAGATGATGGTGACAATATCCGCGATCGGGGTATCCAGGGAGATCGAAACCACGTCGATGCGGGGTACCATGATCTCTTTGACGTTGGACTCAGAGAGGGAGATGATGCCTTTCACCATCTCCAGGGCGGTCGTATCCAGGGTTTCCAGATTCTCCTCAACGGAGACCTTCCGCAGAAGCCTGTCGATAAAGCTTCTTTTTTTCAAAATATCCTCTCCTTTTTCAATCGCCTCATAATATCCTCCTGCAGCCGGATCATCTCGGATTCTTCATCCTCATGATCCATTCCCTCCAAATGCAGAATGCCATGAATCAGCAGACGCTTCAATTCCTCCTCTTCGGGAATCAGCCGTACCCGCGCGTTGCGGCGCAGGCTTTCCAGGGATATCACCACGTCTCCCGCCGGGATCTTTCCCTCCCCTATGGCGGTGGCATAGTCGGGGTCCTGGGGAAACGAGAGAACGTCGGTTGGCCCGTCCATCTCCCGGTAGTGCCGGTTCAACTGGCGGATCGTGCCGTCATCCGTCAGCAGGATCGAAAGCTCCCAGTTGTCGATGCCCCGGGTGTCCAGGACCTTGGCCGCGAAGCGCCTACAGCGCCGCAACCACCCCGGATCATCGATCCCCGCCGAAGCAACCTCCACGTCATTCACCGGGCGGCCTCTTTGACTTTCGGATATTCGATCCGGGAATGATAGTAGCCGGCCAACACCTGCACGAAGCTCTTCTTGATGGTTTCCAGGTCGTGGAAGGTGAGCTGGCTGTCTCCCAGCTCCTGGGTGGTGAACTTCTCCATGATGATATCCCAGACGAATTTCTCCAGCTTGGCGATCGTGGGCTTTTTCAGGGTCCGGGTGGCCGCCTCCACCGTGTCGGCCAGCATCACCACGGCGGCCTCTCTACTGCTGGGTCGATAGCCCTGATATGAATAATCATCGGTGCTTACGTTCGTTTTTTCACCATTCTCCAGCGCTCTCTGGTAGAAGTACTTGATGACCCCGCGGCCGTGATGCTGGGCGATGATTTCCTGAACCTCCTGGGGCAAAGCCAGTTCCCTGGCTTTCTCGATGCCCATCTTCAGGTGGGATTTGATGACCGCCGCGGAGAGGCTGGGTTTCAGAGCGTCGTGCTTGTTGTAGGAGGTCTGGTTCTCGATGAAATACTCGGCCTGCTCGATTTTGCCGATGTCGTGGTAGTAGGCGCCGACCCGGGCAAGCAGTGCGTTTGCGCCGATGGCGCTGGTCGCCGATTCGGCCAGATTGGCTACGCTGATGGAGTGATTGTAGGTTCCCGGGGCCAGGGAGAGCATCCGTTTGAGGATGGGCGCGTTCAAATCCGAAAGTTCGATGAGCCGGAAACGGCTGGCCGTGTTCAGCCCGTGTTCCAGGATCGGCAAAAAACCCAGGCTGATCATGCTGGAGACGAATCCGTTGAGAAAACCCCAACCCAGGACCGGCAGCAGCCACCCCCGGGCTCCGCTCTGCAGCAGGACGAAGAGGATCAGCAGCGCGACGTTGAGAGCGGACAGGTATAGACCCGCCTTGACCAGGTCAATCCTCCGCTCGGCCCTCTGCACCACGGCGGCACCGGCCACACCGGGAAGCAGTACGAAGAGGAAGGCATACGGGTCCATCTTGGCCACAGGAAGGACCAGGAGAGCCAGGATCACCGACAGGCCGATGCCCGCCCGGGTGGATACGATCAACGTAACCAGTATGGAGATGGCGGCTGTGGGCAGGAGCACCGAGACGGGGATACCCTCGCGGGGGGTGAAGAAGCGCGACAGAAGGCCCCCGGCCAGCAGAAAGATCAGTGCCGCGGCGGCCAGGAAGATGATCTGGTTTCGTTTCAAGGCGCTGCCGATGACCCGCTCTTGGAGCAGGAACAGGGAGAAGAGGAACACGGCCAGGAGGAACAGCACGTTGCCGGCGATGCTGTTCAGATTCACGGTAACCGAATACTCGCCCAGGGCTTTGATCTGGGCCGCGGTTTCTGCGTCTACGATATCCCCGCGCCTGACGATCACCTGATCCTTGACCAGTTTCGCCTGGACCGGCTCCACCTCCTCCATCGCCTCCTGTCTGCTCTTCTCGGTCTCCTCCGCGTCGAAAAAGCCGTTTTCGATGGCAAACGCCCGTACCAGGTCGATGGTGGGCAGCACCAGCCCGGTCGGGATCTCCGGGAAGCGGTTTTCGATCCACCCTTCCAGATTGCCGCGGGTCAGAACCTCCTCTACGTAGGTTTCCTCCTTTACCAGCTTCCCTCCCTGCCAGCGCCACAATTCCACAGCACCGGAGGAAAGCAGCCCGCTGTCCTGATCCGGCAGTTTGACCAGACCCGTTTCGAAGACCCGGCCCAGGATACTCTCGGCTTGGGTGAACACTTCAGCAAGCTGGCCCGTATCCAGCAGCCGGGCCAGCTGCTCCTCTGAGAGGATGCCCGGGAAATCCACCTGCAGCCTCAGGAAGACCGTGTCCAGGGCGTGTTCTTCCCGGCTGAGGGCAAGCAGACGTTCCCGAAACTCGGAGAAACGCTGGAGACGCTCCTCGCCGATGCGTTCGTTGACCCGGAAGATCGGCAGGACCAGCTTTCCCGCCGCTTCCCTCTTCAGGCGGGTTGCCTCTTCGTCCAGGTAGAGAAGATCCCGCTCGACCACGACGTCCCGTTCCGCCACACTGCCGATCTGGTAGTCCGCTATCCGCAGGAGGTGGAACACGCTGCCGAACTGGGTCGTCAACAGCACGATCGCCACGGCCGTGACAAAGGTTATTCCCAGGGTGGCTGCGGTGAAACGATCCACCGCCAGCCACATCCTCAGAGTCGAGAGGGGGGAGTTATTCCTCTTGATTTGCTTCATAGGCGCGCACGATCTTGCGGACCAGGGGATTGCGAACCACATCCTCCTCCCCGAGGAAGGTAAACTCGATCTCCCGAATGGATTTGAGCACGGAAATCACATCGAGCAGCCCGGAGCTGGTGCGCTTGGTCAGATCGATCTGGGTGATATCCCCGGTAACCACGGCCTGAGTACCCTCCCCCAGGCGGGTGAGGAACATCTTCATCTGCTCCTTGGTGGTATTCTGCGCCTCGTCCAGGATGACGAAGCACTCCGAAAGGGTGCGTCCCCGCATGTAGGCCAGAGGGGCGATCTCGATGATGCGGTTCTCCTCCAGGCGGCGCAGCGCTTCCGGAGGGATAAAGGCCTCCATGGCGTCGTAGAGGGGCCGCAGATAGGGGCTGATCTTCTGCTCCAGGTCTCCGGGCAGGAATCCCAGGTTCTCCCCGGCTTCCACCACGGGGCGGGTGAGAATGAGTTTCCTGCGGTTTCGGGACAGCACGCTCTTCAGTGCCTGAGCTACCGCCAGATAGGTTTTTCCGGTTCCCGCCGGTCCGATGGAGAAGACCAGATCCCTGGTTTCGATCGCTTTCAAATACAGCGCCTGTTTGTAGCTGCGGGGAAATACCTTCTTCAGTCCGCCGGGGATGACCACACAGGTTTCCTTCAACAGCTGCGAGTTCTGATCCTTTTCAGGCGTAAGTGTTCCGTAAACGGCCCGGATCAGATCCGGCCCCGGCAACTGCCCCAGGGCGATGTGATCCTCCAGCTCGCTGAGTACCCGCTCGAACAGCGTTCGCTTGGCCTCTTCGCAGGAGTCGAGATAGATCTGGTTTCCTTGGAAGTATACGCGGACGCCTAAGAGTTCCTCGAAAACGGACAAGTTACCGTCGTTGGCCCCGAACAGTTCCTGGATCCTCTCCGGGTTCTTAAGGACCACCGCCAGGTGTTTACCCATAGTATTCCTATACGCTTGAATGTACCTCCCCGGTCCCTCGGCCGTCAACCCCGCAGGGAGGACTCGTAGATATCATCGTCGTCGTTCCATTCCCGTTTTATGTTGGAGCGAAGCTCCGGAATGGGTTGCCACTGGAGGATGATGGAGAAACTGCTTTTCCACTGGTATTCGTTTTCCGCCGGAGGTCCGGGATCGGTCTCCACCAGGTAGGGTTTTCCCTCGTAGCTGAGGCTCAGATTCCAATCGTGTAGGTAGTGAACCGCTTCCACCTTGATACTGCGCAGGTTGAAGGCGGACTGCTCCCTGGCGCTGCGGTCGAAGAAGTTGAAGGAGTTGAGAAGGTCCGGAATCAGGTTCACAGGCGCCTGTCCCAGTTTGTCAGCCAGTTTCGGGAAATACAGAAAGGTTCGGTTGTTATACGAGGAGGTTGTCAGGGAGAGCTTGAAGACCCTGTACAGCCAGAAATCGAAGGTCAGAGAAAAATCGAGGCTGTTGTCGGTAAACTGCAGGATGTTCATGGACCAGGAAGTATTGAGGGACGCGCCGATCCGGATTCTGTTTTTCCAGTACAGATGCTCCTCACCCACCGGATTGTAGCTCAGGGTGATGTAGGAGGGACGCAGCAGGGCCTCCCCCGGAGCATCCTGCCAGCTGTTGGTACCGAAGTTGAACTCCTGCGGTTTCGCATAGTCCATGTTGAAGCTGCCGGAGAGATTCCACAGGTTCACGGAGGTCACGCTCTTGGCGAGCAAACCACTGCCCGCGGCCTGGTTTACGTCGAAACGCAGCTCTTCGCTGAAGTTGACATCGTCGCTCAGCTGCAGAGTTTCCCGGAGCACCACGGGCTGGAAGCTCCAGTCCCCGAAGTCCCCCCACTCTCCCACCGCACCGTCGCTGTCCCGGAACACCGAATTCACCGTCGTGGTGAGCAGCCAGATCCTGAAATCCAGGCTCCCTGTGAAACTGCCCGGCCGCGGGGGCAGCTGGGCGGAGAGGGAGAGGGTATTGTCCTTGCCGAGCATCTTCCAGCGCAGGGCGGACTGAGCGCTGTGTACGGTGAACCAGTCATCATCCCATTGGATAAACTCCCCGGAATAGTCCCCGCCCAGGGTGATTGCGTCGTAACGGATATATCTGTAGAACGTCGACCCGACATCGTAGCTCAGACTGGTTTTTCCGAAGATCGGATTGTCGGCAAGGGGAAAGTAGTCCAGACCGTTACTGAATTTGAGGTTGAAGCGGGTGTTCTGCTGTTCATTCAGGACAAGTTTGTCCCAATTCGCGCCAATGGGATAGGATTGACGGTTGTAGTGGCGATAGTCCCCCTCCAAAGAAACATTCCCGCTCCACAGGAAAACATTCTCCAGGATCCTCAGCTTGTGGTCCAGGCTGAAAGTACCTTGAGTGTCCAGTTCCGAGTAGTAGGGGGCGGAAGTGACCTCGTCGAAATTCTGCTCCATGGTGGCTTTGGGTCGGAGCTGGTAGGACAGATCGAACTGCAGGGGGATTTTCTGCAGGGACACGGGCACGCTTCTCTTCGGCTCGGGAGGGCGCAGGGACGGCAACGGTGCTGGAGCCGGCGGCGGTGCCTGAACCTCCGCCGGTCGCTCCCGGCTCTGCTCCTGGGGGGGCTGCCGGGGCGGCCGCAGATCGGCAGGTATGGGGATCGCCTTCTCCGGAGCTTTTGCGCTCCCCTTGGCCGCGGGGCGAGTTACACTCAGCAGATTGCCGAGCATCTGGAAGGAGGCGCTGGGCAGTTTCAGGGTCGTCGGGTTGTATCCCGTCCCCACATTCTCCCATAGAAGATTGGCCGTAATGTAGGGAAAGGACAGGTTTTTTACCAGGGGTGTGTCGAATTTATCAGAGAAATCCATCTTCCCCGTCAGTTCCCAGGTCAGAGTCTGCTTTTCCGCCTCCGTTGCGGTATCCTCGATCGGTTCGATCCCCAGGAGACGGGTCAATCCCGTGTCTTCCGCCCGATTATAGAAATCCCTGGGGAAGTAGGGATCGGAGAAGTATTCGAAGCTTCCGGAAAAACTGTGCGGATCGCCGCCGATGTTCCAACTGCTCTCCATGCCGTAGCGATACTCCATGGGCGCCAGATCGTACCTCATTATGCTGCGGGCCACACCACCTTTGAAGTCCGCCTTGGGGAAGCTCCCCTCAACACCGGCAAAAACGCCCAAGCGGGAGTACAGGTCGAGCATCACTTTCAGGAAACGGTCCTCGTCGACTACCGTGGGTTTGTCCGGGATGGGGCGGAGGAACAGCCCCTTTCGTTCCAGCTCGTACTGGGTGGTGCTCTGCTCCGTGGCCGCCAGGAAGGACAGGGCGCTGGAGCTGCGCTTCTTCTGACCGATCAGGTATGTGGTGGTCTGGAGGAACTGCCCCTCCGGGTCCCGGAAGCCGATCGCAGGATGGAAGAAAAACTCATCACCGGGGTGAAAGAAGAAGGGCAGGTACAGCAGGGGAACGCGGCCCACGTACAGTACGGCATTGAGGATCGCCCATTCGTTCGGTGCCAGAACCCAGATCTTCCGGGCCTGTATATGGTAGTGAGGATCTCCCTCGATATCGCAGGAGGTGATTTGTCCGCGGTCTATGACCACGGTGTTGCCCTCCAGGCGGGAGATCGACTCGCCGAGGAAGCGAAACCGGATGGTCTCACCGCCTACGTTGCGGTCCGCCTCCATCCCCCCACCGAAGAAAACACCCTCCCAATTGTTCACGTTGAAGGTGAGCTGCTCGCCCCGAAAGACTTCCTCCTCCGTGCCCTTGATCAGGGTGTATTCGATCCCTCCTTCGGCGCTGAGGATGTTCTCCGTCTCGTTTAGAAGGATCCGATGCGCCCGGATGCGATGGGTCGCCTCCTCCTCCTTGATCTCCACCAGGACATCCCCCAGGAGCAGCACGTAGTCCTCGTCCACCTGCTCGATCGTGAAGTATTGGGTTTCCTTGGCCGACTTGATCTCCAGCAGCCTGGTTTTGCCCTCCGGCGCCGCTTCGGCGGGGGGAGGAGAGATCCGATAATAGGCGTACAGCCGCTGTTGCAGAGCCTGGCGTGTACCCGTATCGTCCAGACCCAGGTCCCGACACCAGGGCACAAGTTCGTAGTAGCTGGCCGTATGGATGTCGTTGGCCAGAGTCTTTTGGATGAGGTCTTCGGCCGCTTCTGTTCTTTCCTGCTCTTCGGCCGCTTCGCTGGTTTCCGGCGGGGTATTCTCCTGTCCGGAGGATTCCTGAGCGTAGAGAGACGGCGTGCTGCCGGGACCGAGCAGGTGCAGGATGAGCAGAAATGTACAAAAAAGTTGACATTTTGAAGTCATTTCTATTTCTGCCCGGCAGTCAGCGGTCCATCCAGCACCGACTTGAGATAACGCCCCGTGTGAGAAGCGCTGCAGGCGGCCACCTGCTCGGGTGTTCCGGTAGCGATGATCTCCCCTCCCCGGTCGCCCCCCTCGGGCCCGAGGTCGATTACATAATCGGCCTGTTTGATTACATCGAGATTGTGCTCGATCAGCACCACTGTGTTCCCATTGTCAACCAGGCGATTAAGAACCTCTAGCAGCTGTTTAACATCGGCGAAGTGCAGGCCCGTGGTGGGTTCATCCAGGATGTAGAAGGTGCCTCCCGTGCTGCGCCGGGACAGCTCAAGGGACAGCTTGATCCGCTGAGCCTCGCCCCCCGAGAGGGTGATGGCCGACTGGCCCAGGTGGATGTAACCCAGCCCGACCTCGATCAGCATCTTGAGCTTGCGTTCGATCACCGGAATTCTCCTGAAGAAGGTGTAGGCCTCATCCACGGTCATGTTGAGCACGTCGTCGATGTTCTTCCCCTTGTACATGATCTCCAGGGTCTCCCTGTTGAAGCGTTTGCCTTTGCACACGTCACAGGTGATGTACACGTCCGGGAGGAAGTGCATCTCGATCTTGATGGTTCCCGCGCCCTGGCAGTTTTCACAGCGCCCGCTCTTGACGTTGAAGGAGAAGCGCCCCGGCTTGTAGCCCATGGACTTGGATTCGGGCAGGGAGGCGAACAGCTGCCGGATCGGGGTAAACACCCCGACGTAGGTGGCGGGATTGGACCTCGGGGTCCTGCCGATGGGGCTCTGGTCGATGTTGATGACCTTGTCGATCCCCTCGATCCCCTCGATCCCCCGGTAGTTGCCCGTGGGCCGGTGGGCTCTGTTGATCAGGTTGGCCAACACCGGGTAGAGCAGATCGGTGAGCAGGCTCGATTTGCCCGAGCCGGAGACCCCGGTGATGACCGTCAGCTTACCCAGGGGAAAGGATACGGTGATGCCCTTCAGGTTGTGCTCCGCCGCGCCGATCAGAGTGAGCACCTTGCCGTTGCCCGTTCTGCGCGTACGGGGCATCTCGATTGTCAGATCGCCGGATAAAAACCTCCCGGTTAGGGACTCTTCATGATTCAGGATCTCCGCATAGGGTCCGGCGAATACGACCCGTCCGCCGTGCACCCCGGCGCCGGGCCCCAGATCCACTATGAAATCCGCCGATCTGAGGGTCTGTTCGTCGTGCTCCACCACGATCAGTGTGTTTCCCAGGTCACGCAGGTGGAGCAAGGTGTCGAGCAGACGGCGGTTGTCCCGCTGATGCAGCCCTATGGTCGGCTCATCCAGGATGTACAGAACCCCCACCAAAGAAGAGCCGATCTGGGTGGCCAGACGGATCCGCTGCGCCTCCCCGCCGGAGAGCGTGGAAGCCCGACGCTCCAGGGTCAGGTAATCCAGACCCACGTCGGCCATGAACTTCAGCCGGGCGGAAATTTCCTTCATTATCTGACCGGCGATGGTCCGTTGATTCGCCCGGAGTTTCAGTTTTTCGAAGAACTGCTGCTCGGAGCTCACGCTCAAACAGGTGAGATCGTGAATGTCCCTGCCCCCGACGGTCACGGCCAGGCTCTCCGGGCGCAGGCGCTTTCCCCCGCATTTCGGGCACTCCCGCTGGCTCATGAAGCCCTCCAGCCACTCCCTGACCCCTTCGGAGGAGGTCTCCCGGAAACGCCTCTTGAGCTCATTCAACACACCCGGGAAGTTGGCGGTGTACTCCCACAGACCCTCCCGCTGGGGATTTTGGTATTTGAAGCGGATCTGTTCCCTGGTTCCGTGCAGCAGGATCTCCATTGTCTTTTCAGGCAGCTCGCCCAGGGGGGTATCCAAAGTGAAACCGTAGTGCCGGGCCAGGGATTCGAAGATGCTGCGATAAACGTTGGCCCCGGGGTTGTGCGTGGCGACCCCCCCTTCCCGGATCGAGAGACCCGGATCGGGAATCACCAGCTCGGGATCGAAATCCAGGGTGACCCCCAGACCGGAGCATTCAGGGCAGGCGCCGAAGGGGCTGTTGAAGGAGAAAAGGCGGGGCTGCAGTTCGGGCAGACTGATCCCGCACACCGGGCAGGCCAGGGCCTGGGAGTACAGCTCCTCCCTCTCGCCCTCCTGGTTTTTCATGGATACCACCAACAGGCCGGAGGCGACCTCCAGGGCGGTCTCCACGGAATCGGCCAGGCGCTTGCGTACGCCCTGTTTGATGACCAGCCGGTCCACCACGATCTCCAGCTCGTGCTTGCGCTTCTTGTCCAGGGTGATGGTCTCATCCAGGGAGCGGATCTGGCCGTCGACCCGCAGCCGCACGAAACCCGCCCGCCGGGCGTCTTCGATGATCTTGTGGTGCTCCCCCTTGCGGCCCCGCACAACCGGAGCCATGAGCACGATACGGGTCTGGTCGGGCAGCGCCAGGATGCCGTCGACGATCTGGTCCACCGACTGCTCTTTGATCTCCCTGCCGCATTGCGGGCAGTGGGGAATGCCCACCCGGGCATAGAGCAGCCTGAGATAGTCGTAGATCTCCGTCACCGTTCCCACGGTGGAGCGGGGATTGCGGGCCGTGCTCTTCTGTTCGATCGCGATGGCCGGGGACAGACCCTCTATGTAGTCCAGATCGGGCTTGTCCAGGCGGCCGAGGAACTGCCGTGCGTAGGCGGACAGGGATTCGACGTAGCGGCGCTGTCCTTCTGCAAAGATGGTGTCGAATGCCAGGGATGATTTGCCCGATCCGCTGATACCGGAAACCACGATGAGGGAATCCCGGGGCAGCTCCAAATCGATATTTTTTAGATTATGCTCCCGGGCTCCCCGGATGATGATGCTCTTCACACTGCCTGCTGCTCAGATCCTTGGATTCAACCAGCTCACTGTTCCGGAGTTTCGGTGAGCGCCTGTTCGGCCGGTGGCATGAATTGCATCCTCCGGTGTCGCGGACGCAGGGTGGACAGGTAGGAAACCAACGGGATCAGTATCATGCACACCCCGGCGACAAAGAGGATTTCCCAACTAGTTAGAATACTCAGCACTACTTGGGGGTTCATAGACCTGAATCAACTAAAGAATTATAATACTGGCTCACCAGGCACTATGACAAGGGTAATTGTGGATCGAAACGCCGGATTCTGCGCCGGCGTGCGCAGGGCGATCCGCGGCACGGAACAGTTGCTGTCCCTCGAATCCCCGGGCGGGAGACGGGTAGCCTCCTACGGCCAGCTGGTGCACAACCTGGAGGTGACCGACGACCTGTCCTCGCGGGGTTTGGAGAACCTGGAGAGCCCTCAGGATGCGAAAGCGGGAGACCAGGTGGTCCTGCGCACCCACGGGATCTCTCCGCAGGAGGAACAGCTGCTTCGCTGCCAAGGAGCAGAGCTCAGGGATTTCACCTGTCCACGGGTAAAACGGGTGCACCGGCAGATACGGGAAAAGCGGGAAGCTGGGTACGAAATCATCATCGTGGGCGATCCCGATCATCCGGAGGTCCGGGCCCATCTGGGGCACGCCGGGGAGAGCGCAATGATCCTGTCCTCGGTCCGGGATGTCCGCCGGGTGGCCAAGGGGCGGAAGATAGCCGTGTTTGCCCAGACCACGATCACCCCCGATTTTTATCGAAAGGTCGTCGCCGCCCTGGAGCGCAGATGTCCGCAGATGAGCGTGGTGGACAGCCTCTGCCCCTTCGTCTTGAAGAGACAGCGCTGGATCGAGAAGTACTCGAAATCGGCGGATGCTTCCCTGATCCTGGGTGGCAGGAACTCGAGCAACACCCGCAAGCTCCACGCCCTGGCCGCCGGAAACGGCCCGGCCTTCCATCTGAGCAGGGCGGAGGAACTGGATGTCGAGAGGATGTTGCAGTACTCCGTGATCGCCCTGACCGCCGGGGCGTCCACCTCGGATCAAACCATCGGGGAGGTGCTGTCCCGCCTGCAGGCCGCAGGCGCGCTGATCGAGCATCGTTAGCGGGGCGCGCCCAGCGAGGCTCGCTCAGAGACGCACCACGGTTCTGCCGAAGCCGCCCTGCTCCGGGGTGGAGAAGAAGTAATCCTTCACGTTCGCATGACGCTTCAGGTACTCGTGGATACCCCGCTGGAGGATCCCCTCCCCCATTCCATGCACTATGGAGAACTCCCCCATCCCGCTGACAAGGGCTCGATCGATCTGCTGCTCCACCTGCTTGAGAGCCTCTTCCAAGCGCATGCCTCTCAGGTCCAGCTGGAATGCCGGGGGAGGACTCTGCAGCTCCTCGCTGACCGACAGCAGCGGTTCCTGCTCAGCCGCTCCGGTGCCCTGCTCCGCCTCCAGGGGCTGCAGATCTCCTGCGGGGAAGGTCCCCCGCAGGGTATCGGTGGTTACGACCCAGCGATCACCCTTTGCCCGCCTGACCAGGACCCCCCGTTTCCCCGTGCCCCTGATCAGCACCTCTGTGCCTTCTTTCAGAGCCAGCTGCGGAGCCTGGTACAACTCGGCCCTTTCGGCCTCGAGGGCCTGCTCCTGTTTTTCCACGTGCTGGGCCAGCTCGTTGAGGTAAGCCGCGGCCTGTTTCCGTTCAACCCGATCCGCCCCGTTTCGAAGCTCCGCCACCAGGCTCTCGAAGCGGCTGCGGCTTTCTTTCACGAAGCGCTTGAGCTCAGCGATTCCCTGCTCCCGCAGCTCCAGCTCTTTCTGGCGGAGGCGCAGCTCCTTCAAATCCGTCTTTCGGGTTTTTTCCCGCAGCTCCACCTCCCGGCTCTGCTGCTGCTCTTCGGTGACCAGCAGTTTTCGCTGTTTCTCCGACAAGCTGTTGATCAGCTCCGCCACATCCCCCCGTTCCTCCTTGAGATACTGCTCGGCGGACTCGAGGATCCCCCCCGGTATGCCGGTTCTGCGGGCAATCTCCAGGGCGTGGCTCTCTCCGGGCACGCCCAGGATGATACGAAAGGTGGGTTTGAGGTTCTGAACGTCGAACTCCATGGCCGCATTCTCCACCCCGGGACGGGAATAGCCGTAGTTCTTCAGGATTCCGTGGTGGGTTGTGGCCATGCAGAGGCATCCGCTCTCGATGAAGTGATCCAGGAGTCCCATGGCTATGGCCACCCCCTCCTCTGGATCCGTACCCGCCCCCAGTTCATCGAAGAGCACCAGGGAAGCCGAGGTGGAGCCGCGGATGATCCTGGAGATGTTCACGATGTGGGCGGAAAAGGTGGACAGGGACTGTTCGATGGACTGCTCATCCCCGATATCGGCCAGGATATTGTCGAAAACCGGCAGGGTGGAATCCTCCCGGGCCGGGATCTCCATGCCGAACTGATTCATCGCCGCCAGCAAACCCACGGTCTTCAGGGTCACGGTCTTTCCTCCGGTGTTGGGTCCGGTGACGATCAGCACATGGTACTCCCCCCCCAGGACCACGGAGATCGGAACGCAGTTCGGCCCCAGCAGGGGATGCCTCGCCTCGTAGAGCTTCATGACCCCTTCTGAGAGAAAGGCCGGTGCGCAGTGGAAATGAATCCCGTAGAGGGCCCGAGCCTGCAGGGAATCCAGATGCGCCACGTTTTCGACGAGACTTTGGATCTCAACAGAGCGAGCCACCACCTTGGCGCTCAGCTCCCGAAGAATTCGATGGACCTCTCTCCGGAAGCGGTTCTGCTGTTCCACGATCGCGTTGTTCTTCTCCACGATCTCCGCCGGTTCCAGGTACACGGTGGATCCGCTGGCCGACACATCGTGGACGATTCCCGGGATGCGGCCTTTGAAATTGCTCTTGACCGGCAGGACGACCCGGCCGTTTTTTTCCGCAGGCTGTCTGGCCTGCCAGAGGGTCTGATAGGTCGGGTCGTGCAGATAGGTCTTGGCCGTTTTGGCGATGTCCCGCTCGAGGGAGCGGATCCTATCCCGGATCTCCTTCAATACGGGAATGTGGTTTTCCCGTAAAAGTCCCTCCCTGTCGATGATCGTGAAGATCTCCTTGGACAGCTCCTTCAGGTCCGGAAGAGAGCGGCCCAGGGGAAGCAGGAGCTCCTCCCCCGAAGCCCCCACGGCCTTGGCGAGGCGCCTGGCCGAGACTATGAATCGACCCAGGGCAAAGAGCTCCTCCAGTTCGAAGAGGGTGCCCTGTTTGAACAGCTTAGGTTCCAGGGAACCTACGTCGGGAAAATCCAGAGTCGGGAAGACTTTGCCGGATTCCAGGAGCCGGCGGAAAGCCACGGCCAGGGCCTTGCCTTGCTCCACCTCCTCGGGATCCGTCGATATACGCTGGTTTTCCAGGGCATCCCGGCCGGCCTGGCTGAAGCAGCGCTCCTGCAGCGCCTGCCGGACACGCCGGAACTCCAGGAGATCAAGTGTATGGGGATCCAGGGAAGGCTTTGGTGAACGCTTCGACATCCTCGTAAATCCTCAAATAGCTTTCATAACGGTCCGGATGGATCACTCCTCTGTCCACGGCCTGCCGTACGGCGCACTCCGGCTCGTCCACGTGCCTGCAGCTGGGGTAGGAGCATTGCTCGGCGATCGCTACGAACTCCGGGAAGTAGAAGGCCAGGTCCCGGGCTTCTACCCCGGCGATCTCCAGCTCCCGGATGCCGGGGGTGTCGATGATCGGAAAATCCGCATCGACTCGAATCAAGCTGGCGAAGCTGGTCGTGTGGCTGCCCCGGTCGTACTTGCTGGAGATCTCACCCACGGCCAGATCCAAACCGGGAAACATCCTGTTGAGGAGGGTGGATTTCCCGACCCCGGATTGACCGCAAAAAACAGCCACCCTGCCTTTTATTTTTCGGCGCAGTTCCGCTACCCCTCTGCCGGTGAGGGCCGAGGTCAGAACCACGGGATAACCGATCCGTTTGTAGTTGCGGATCCGCTCCTTTGCCTCCGCGCTCAGGGAAAGATCGGATTTGTTTACTACGATCAGAGGCTCGAGCCGATCGGCGCTGACCAGGAGCCTGTCGATGAAGCGCGGCCGAAAGGGAGGGGATTGGGTCGAGCTGACGCACACCAGGACATCAGCATTGGCGGCCAGAACCTGGATGGAATTACGTTTTTTGTTCCAGCGTACCAGGGAACTTGAGCGGGGACTGCGCTCCACGATCCAACCGACCTCCTTCGAGTGCGGATCGGAGTGAAGGCGGACGAAATCACCCACCGCGATCGGATTGTAGACGTTGCTCTCCGACTTCAAGACCTTGCCCTTGATTCGGCACTGCAGCTGCCGGCCGTCTACCTCTACGGTGTAGATGTTGTTTATACCGTAGAGCACCTGTCCGCTCTGAAGCTCGTGGTTCACCGACTCGCTTCCTCCAACAGGCCGCAGTAGCGCAGATCAAAGTGCCGCGCAAAGGCGCGGTAGCGCTCCTGCTCCCCCGCCCCCCCGTGCAGATAAAGCTCCGCGCGTTGCCCAGACAGCGGGCCTTCTGCTGCATCGCGGGAGGTCCGTGTGGTCAGCGGCCCGGCATGCCCTCCGGGGCCGCTGTTGCCGCTGAGCCGATCACCCGGGCCACGGGGCTCACTCCCGCCCGCCAGAAGCGTAACGATGCGCCGGGTCACCCCTTCACGGGAATCTATCAGCGTGACCCGGTCCGTCAGAACTGTGCGGAACTCCCGCTCCAGAAGCACGAAGTGGGTACAGCCCAGGACCACGGCCTGCACCTCCCGCCGAAGCAAGGGGGAAAGGGCCTTGCGCACCGCGGCGAGGCGTTCGCCCGGATCGGCTGACAAGAAACGGTACTCCGTGAATTCCACCAGGTCGGCCACGGGGACTTTGATCACCTCGCGACCGTCTGCAAACTCCTGGATCAGCCTCTCCAGGTAGGGACCGGAGGCCGTCTGCCGGGTGGACACGACCGCCAGTTTTCCCCGCTCCAGGGACAGGGCGGCGGGCTTCACCGCCGGTACCACGCCTACGAAGGGGATGGAGAAATGCTCCCTCAAGGCCTGCAGGGCGACCACGGAAGCGGTATTGCAGGCGATCACCGCCAAACGGGGATCGAAACGCTCTACCGCCAGAGAAACGGCCTCCAGAACCACCTGGCGGACAAGCTCCGCCGGTTTCTCACCCAGAGGGAAGTTCTCCCTGTCCGCCAGATAGATGTAGCGCTCTGCGGGTAGACGAGCCCGGGCGGCCGCCAGGTAGGGCAGCCCACCCGCTCCGGAATCGTAGAACAGCAACGGTTTACTCACCATTCCCGAACAGCTTCAGAAAATCCTCTCTGGTGTGCTCTTTACCGCCGGCGGCCGCCCCGTCCGCCGGGGCGGAATCCTTGAACCTGAAGTAGTCGCAGAAGTTGCTCCTGTCCTTATCCCGCACCGGTTCGGCCGAGGTTTCCAGGCAGTCGTTATGAACCCCTTTGCTGTAGAAGCGGCAGTTGTAGCAGATCTTCAGATCCTTGCCGCAGGAAATACAGGTGGAGGACCGGTGCACCTCCATCTTGTCATCCAACTTGGTCCCACAGAAATGACAGATCCTCATGTTGAAAAATAGTACACGCAAAAGCGGCCGGCGCGCAACTGCAGGCCGGGGAGCGCAGGGACCGTGGGAGGAACCCTTGCCCGTTCCGACAGGCTCGAAAGCAGTTTGACAACTCCCGGCTTAGGTGTTTCAATCAGAGTATGTTTTCGCTCCGGCTCTGTAGCGCGAAGAAGTGCAACAACTGGGCGCTCTATCAGCGGGAGGTCTGCAGGAAGCACCTGGAGGATCCGCAGGCCTACGACCGGGAGTTAGCCGCTGTGCTGTCCGGCTCCGCCACCGTCTCGGACCTGAATCTCTCCTCCGTAGCGCTGAAGGATCTGGATCTGAGCGGCAAGAGCATCGAGCGCTGCATCCTCTCCCAAACCGATCTCCGACGGGTTAACTTTGCCGACAGCCGCATCCGTCTCGTCTTTATGGATTTTTCCGTGCTGGAGAACTGCTCGTTTAGAGGCGCCAAGCTGTCCAACGTGGTCCTGGCAGGTGCGCGTATCGAGGACTGTGATTTCTCCGGATCCGACATCCTTCACTGCAACTTCTGCGGCAGCCAATGCCGGGAGACGCTCTTTGACGGATCCGATCTGTACGCCAGTCGTTTCATAGCTTCCGACTTGGAGCGGGTCGGCTTCAAAGACTGCAATCTCAAGCAGGTCAGGTTCGAACATGCCCGCATCGCCGAGGCGGATTTCCGCTATTCGAACACGGAAGACGCATTTTTCGAGAAAAAGGCGCAGCAACTGTGAGGTTTTTCAGCTATTTTTCGGTGCACCACTTCTCCAACTGCTATCTGATCGGACCGGAGGGCCCCGGTGATGCGGTACTTATAGACGCCGGGGTGTTCGACGAGGGGTTGCTCAAGATCATTGAGGACAACGGCCTGTACGTCCGCTGGGTTCTGATCACCCACCTGCATCACGGACATATCCAAGGCCTTCAGACCCTGCAGAAGATCTACGAGGCCGGCATCCATGCCCTTGATGCGGAGCAGCTGGAGGTCCCTGTACAGCCGATCTCAGAAGGCAAGCCTCCCGACTGCGGACCCTTCTCCTTTCGGGTCCTGGAAACCCCGGGACACTCCAACGATTCGGTGTGCTTCCTCCTGGACGGCATGCTGTTTACCGGGGACAGCCTCTCGGCGGGGTCCGTCGGCCGGACCGCTACCGGTTACCAGAGAGCGCTGCTGCTCTCATCGATCCGCAAGAAAATACTGAGCCTGAAGGAGGACGTGCTCATCTTTCCCGGGCATGGCCCACCCACGCGTCTGGCTATCGAGCGTCGTTTCAATCCCTATCTGGAAGAAAAACTGTAGAACTCCTCGAATCGATCCGGTACGGGTGCCTCGAAGGTCCGGGGTTGCGGCTCCCCGGGGAGCTTGATCCTAAGTCTATGGGCGTGGAGCATCAACGGCCAGGTACCCCGGCCTCCTGCTTTCCAGCCGTACAACCGATCACCCACGATCGGGCAGCCAAGATGCGCCATGTGCACACGCAGCTGGTGTGTTCTCCCGGTTCGGGGACGCAGGGATACGAGGGTGAAGCCGTTGATGCTCCTCAGCTCCCGGTAGAAGGTCAGAGCCCGCCTGCCCGGGGGAGCGCCGGAACCCGGTAGCAGGCAGGTGAAGCGCTTACGATGATGTGGATCCCGGGCCAACCAGGTATCGATGCGTCCCCGGCCGGCTGGGAGGCTTCCCTCCACAACCGCCAGATAACGCTTCATCACGGTACGCCGGCGGAACTGTTCAGAGAGGAATTCCCGGGTTTCCGCATTTTTAGCCGTGATGATCACCCCGGAGGTATCCTTGTCCAGCCGATGGACGATACCCGGTCTGCCTTCATCCGTGGCAAAGCCGTTCCTCAGACCCGCGTAGTGCCAGAGCAGGGCGTTTACTAAAGTGCCGCTCCAATTGCCCCCGGCCGGGTGAACCACCATACCCTGCTCTTTGTCGATCACCAGGACATTGACGTCTTCGTAGAGTATGCAAAGCTCTATCTGTTCGGGCTCAAGCTGCAATCCCGGTTCCTCACCGTAGGTGATCTCCAGCCGGTCCCCGGGACGCAGGTGTTTGCTCACCTTGGCAGCGCTGCCATTTACCCGTAAAGCCGTGACCCGGTGCCTGACCTGACTGCGGGAAAACAGCTTCAGGACATCCGCGATATAGGCGTCGATCCGCGTATTTTCGGGGATGGTGCGGGGAATCCGGACCTCGATGTGCTTCGCTTTGGAGCTGCTCAACGCTCGGGACGCTTTTCCTTTGCCTTTCCGATAATGTAGTCCGCCACAGCGATAAGCATGGAAGCGGATACGGCGGTCACCAGTATGCCCGCGATCTCACGACGTTCGTACGGCACCGGGTCGGACGAACGGATCGGCCAGGGGGTGTATCTATAGAGATCGGAATCACCATAATGATCGATATAACGGGAGATGTCGAAGACCTCCAGGGTCAGAAAGAGGGTTATCGGAAAGCTGCCGAACATGACGATTTCAGCACGCCGGAGGTTCCGCAGAAAAGGGGGAAACTCCTCCTCTTCGTACTCCTCCGGTTCGCCGTCCCCCGCACCCACCTGCTGGGCAGCCACGGGCAGGGCCAGAACAAGCAGGGCGAGAAAGATCAGACCCGGGATCCTGATCATTGTCCCCCTCCGCGGTGGCCGAACAGCGCGGTTCCCAGCCGTATCAGGGTCGCTCCCTCCTCTATGGCGATCTCGAAATCTCCGGACATCCCCATGGAGAGGGTATCCGGGGACAGCTCCGGATAGCGGCTCTGAAGGCCCTCGCGGCACTCCCGCAAAGAGGTAAAAGATCGTCGCATCCGGTCCCGATCGGTCGTGAACGGCCCCACGGTCATCACTCCCCGGATCCTCAAAGCTTCCAACCGGGCGATCCGTTCACACGCCCGCCAGAGCTGCTCGGCCTCGGCGAAGCCGAATTTCGTCTCTTCCCCGGAGGTGTTCAGTTCCAGCAGGATATCCATCGTTGTCTCCAGGTCGGCGCAGTGGCGGTTCAGCGCTTCGGCGGTTTCCAGCTTGTCGATCGACTGCACGCAGCGAAACAGGGAAGCGGCTATCCTAGCCTTGTTGCGCTGCAGATGTCCGATCAGATGCAGCTCGAGCTGCGGATCATCGGCCAGGGATCGATACTTACCCTGAGCCTCCTGGATGCGATTTTCTCCGAACAGGGTCAACCCCGCCTGTCTGGCTGCCTCTATATACTCGAGCGGGAAGGTCTTAGTGACCGCCATCAGGCGGATTTCCCCGGGATCTCGCCCGGAACGGCGCGCCGCTTCGGCCATCCGCTCCCGGACCAAGCGAAGATTATCTGCCAAGACACTAGGATCGAGGCTCATAATCTAAAGCCTGCTCCTACCAGCGCAGTTTGGCAACGGGAGGATAGGCTTTACGAACCGCGATCGTCAGGGGAATCGCTCCCACCACTCCGATCAAGTTTTGCAGAAGGTTCCAGGGAAGCTCGAACAAAGCCGCTCCCACACCGAGCATGAGTATCTGGGCGATCAGGTAGCCTCCGGCCATGACAATGGTGCCCGCCACGGCGGCAATCAGCCAAAACGGATTGAAGGTCGCCGGCTTCCCGGGCCGGGCGACCGAGGCGATCAGACCGGCCACCAGCCCCTGCAGCCCGTGGGCCAGCAGAGAGATCGGGGCCCATTGGGAATAGCCGGAGATGAGATCCGTAATGGCCGTGCCCAACCCTCCAGCCACCAGGGCGCTGACCGGACCGAAGGTGAAGGACGTGAAGTAGATGATCACGTCCCCCAGGTTCAGATACCCCCCCGTACGGGCAATCGGTATCCGCACCATGTAGGTGAACACGGCGGTGAGAGCGGTGAGTATCGCCAGGGAGGCGATCCGGAAAGCCGGACTTCCCGCGATTCCCGCTTTTCTTTGGTTATCGCTCATACCTCAGAATTATAATGCAATCCTTCACTTAGGGGAACAGCAGGACCGAAATAACTAGAACAGCAACCGCTGCGGCGGTAATCACCCCCTCGCCAAGCAGGGCTCCACCTCTTTTCAAGGTGTGGTAGGAGCTGCGGGGATTCTTCCGGCCCACGCCGCGGCATTCCAAAGCCATGGCCAATGTGGGGATCCGCCGCACCGAGAGGATCAGCACCGAGGTCAGGATCGGAATCGCCTCCCGCAGCCTTTTGAACAGTCCCCTCCCCTGCCGACGTGCTCCCACGGCCCGGCTTCCCTCTTCCCGCACCGCCAGGCGCAGCTGGTGGGCGTCCCTCACCTGATCGTAGAGGGTCCGGATCGTCGGGATGTAGCCCAGTGCCAGGCTGAGAACAAGAGACATCGTATAGGGCAGGCGGAACCAGCGAAGGGCCAGGATCATCTGGTCCGGATCCGTGGTGGCG
>Ga0315554_1000082_pt1 | contig 46990 bp, 42 predicted proteins | sample SalMarSW160370MG_FD_202114 | JGI IMG/M metagenome (GOLD analysis project Ga0315554, IMG submission 202114) | Salt marsh sediment microbial communities from the Plum Island Ecosystem LTER, Massachusetts, United States - Salt Marsh Sediment SW1603-70 ...
TCAACGGCACACCCTACGAGGAGAGGTTCCCTTCGCTGGAGCACCAGCGGACAATATCTCAGCCGCTGCTGGTTACCGAGAGCAGCAACAAGTACAACGTGGTGGCTAAAGTGGAGGGCGGCGGCGTCAGCGGACAGAGCGGCGCCATTGCTCACGGCATCTCCCGCGCCCTGGTAAGGGCCGACGAACGCTACAAACCCATGCTGCGCCAGAACGGGCTGCTCACGCGTGACCCACGTACCAAAGAGCGGAAGAAGCCCGGCCTGAGAAGAGCCCGCAAGGCGCCTCAGTACACCAAGCGTTAGCATTAGAATACCAGAGTTTAATCATTGGCTGGAAGTCTTGTATTTCAGGGCTTCCAGCTTTTTTATACTGGAGGAGTTAAAATCCCAGCTATATAAAGAGGGAGATTCAAAGATGGGGCGAAGCCCCCCTCTTTTCCTTAATGGGCGGGCGGGTGGGAAAACTAATACTTTTACCCCTTCGCCAGCTGTTTTTTGAGGTAGTTGATGACCTCCACCGGGGAAGGGTCTACTTTATTGAGAATCGCCAGGTAATAGCTGGTGAAATCGCCCGTCATTACCGTACTCATCATCTGACTCAGCGGGCTTTCTCCCACACTATCCACGTATTCGTAAGCCACCCCGGCGCGTCCGAGGAGCTCGCAGGTTACTTCGTAGCGCAGCTTGACACGCTGGTTGAACAGCGGCGACCGCAACAGCACCACGTGTAACCGCTCGACCACCTCCGGCGGGAACGGGAAGCCTACGGTGGCGTTGTGGTTGAGCTCCGGGAATACCTCGTAGAAAGCCCAGGCTTTGCCGTTTTCGTTTATCTGGGTCTTCCAGCGGTGCGCCACCTCGCCGAGGATATCGGCGCCGTAAATAACCGGAAGCTTGCCGTAGAGTCGCCGCGCCATCTGCTTGGCGGGATTTGAAGACTGCGGTGACTTTTCGTCCAATTTCTCGGAAAGTTTTTGTAAAACTTTCACCGTTTCGTCTACATCCGCCGATTTATCACTGATAAAACCCAGCTTTTGCAGCACACCGAGTGTCGGCAGAAAGCTAAAGCCCAGGGCGGCGCGGGGCTGCGCTTTATACTCTATTTTATAGACGGGGAGGTTATTTGCCTCGGCTAACTCCTTAAGCTTACCGCCGGTGGTCATTACCAGTTTTTTTGCTTTCGTATTCAAAGATTGCTCGAAGCCCGACAGAGTTTCTTCTGTATTTCCCGAGTAGCTGGAGACAATAACGAGGGTACGTTTATCAATGAATGCTGGCAAGCCGTAGTCGCGGTGGACGATAATTGGAATTTTTGCTTCCGCCAGCGCCAGACTCCTGACAAGGTCGCCGCCGATAGCCGACCCTCCCATACCCAGGATAACGACTTTATCAATTTCGGAGTAATCGGACGGCAGTTTGAAATCCATGATTGTCTGCCATGCCTGTCGGCACTGCATCGGCAATTCCTTGATGCGTGCCAGCATGTTTTCGGGGTCGTTTTGTTGATATATCCCGGCTTCGTCTAAATTAATATTGTTCATCTTTATCTACCTTACCCTCTATCCCCTCTCCTATCAAGGAGAGGGGGAAGTAATTTCTAGAAGAGGGGTTTCACCCCTCTTAAACACCCTGCTTGTATATATCTATGATAACCATCCTCTCTCCCCCTCCCCTATCAAGGACAGGGGGAGATTATAGAAGAGGGGCTGACGCCCCTCTTAGACGCCCCGTTCTACAATCGATAGATTACACCTCTCTTACACGCCTCTCTTGTTAATGATGAAAGGCGGGAATAGATGTCAACTACACCCCCGCCATCTCCCTGCCGATTTCCAGCAGTCGTTCCGCCCGCTCCGGTGAATCCGTCTCAGAATAAACGCGGAGCAGGGGCTCGGTGCCGGAAAACCGGATAAGCAGCCAGGTAGTGTCCTCTAAAATAAAGCGGAAGCCATCCACGGTATCTGCCTTGACCACTCTTACGTTATCGATTTTCTCCGGTTGACTGTTTTTCACGCGGTCGACGATAGCTCTTCTTTCGGCTTCGGGATACGTTATGTCAACACGCCGGTAATGATGCGGTCCCACCTTGTTGTAGAGATATTCGATAAGCTCGGAGGGTTTTTTACCCGTTTTTACCATGAAATCGAGAAAATACAGGTTAGCCAGTATGCCGTCACGCTCGGCGACATGATTGCGGAAGCCGTAGCCGCCGCTCTCCTCCCCACCGATAATCGCCTGCTTCTCCGTCATCAGCGGCGCTACGTACTTGAAGCCCACCGCCGTCTCGTATACCGGAACGTCGAATATCTCGCCGAGTCGGTAAGTCATGCTGGTGGTAGTCAGCGTTTTCACCAGGGGACCACGCTCACCGCGTACCTCCAGCAGGTAAAGGCAGAGCAGCGCAAATACCTGTAGCTGGGTAATAAAGACACCGTTTTCATCGACGATGCCCATGCGGTCGGCATCACCATCGGTAGCCAGCCCGACCTGCGCACGCTTTTCTTTGACAGCCTCCGAAAGCCGGGAGAGGTTGGGGACAATCGGTTCCGGCCTGATGCCCGGGAAAAGCGGGTTCCGCTCGCTGTTTATCTCGAATATCTCGGTGGTACCTCCCGCCAGCAGCCTGGCCAGGTAACCGGTACCGGCACCGTACATGGGGTCGACCACCAGCTTGAGACCAGCCTGACGGATAGCCTCCAGGTCGACGAGTCTGGCTACCTGCTCAAAATAAATCGGGTCGAGGTCGGTTTCCTGTACGAGTCCCTGTTTTTCCGCTTCAACCAGCGGTAAACGATTGGCTTTACCGGCACCGAAAGCCGCGGCGATATTCTTCTCTATCAGGGCGGTAGTCTCGTCCGAGGCGCTGGAGCCATACTCGTTTTTGTATTTAAAGCCATTCCATATCCCCGGATTATGACTGGCGGTAATGATGATACCGCCACCCGCTTTCTGAGCCAGGACTCCGTAGCTGATAACGGGGGTCGGTGTGGCTTGAGGACAGAGGTAGACTTTAATGCCGTTACCGGCAATTACCTCGGCGGCGGCGGCAGCGAAGTCCTCGGAGGCAAAGCGGGTATCATATCCGATAACGATGCCGCGTCCTTGTAAATCCTTTTGCTTCAGGTAATCGGCAACACCCTGGGCGCAATACCGTACGTTTTCAAAGGTAAAGTCCTCGGCGATGATTGCCCGCCAGCCGTCGGTACCGAACTTGATGGGATTTTTTCTGATTTTCAGGTTACCCCCCCTTTTATTTCGTTAAGCCTGCTCCTTAAATCTTAACTTGACACTATTATAAGACATATGGTTTTAGTTATCTACCTCGCCCCCCGCCACCTCTCTTGAAGTGTATATTTTCCCACCTCTCCCGCCCATTAAGGAAAAGAGGGGGCTCCGCCCCCTCTTAAACACCCCCTATTCGATAATTTTTTACCTCTTCGCGGGCTGCTGCCCGTTTAAATCCCTCTCCATCTCCCTTTACGAAAGGGAGACGAAATAGGGGAAAAATATTGTCCCCCTTTTATAAAGGGGGAATAAGGGGGATTTCGAAAAGGGCGGCCAGGGTGGGAATAGATAACTCACGCTGGGGCGGGGTAAAGGAAGAGGGGCTTAACGCCCCTCTTAAACACCCTTTTTATTGAAATCCCCTTCTATCCCAGTCCCTCTTTCTTCAAAACCTCGGCTTTATCGGTCTTCTCCCAGGGCAGGTCGAGGTCGTCGCGGCCGAAGTGCCCGTAGGTGGCCGTCTGGCGGTAGATGGGACGGCGCAGGTCAAAATGCTGGATAATGGCGCCGGGTCGAAGGTCGAAGTGCTTGTTAATCAGTTCTTTTATTTTCTGGCTGGACACCTTGCCGGTGCCAAAGTCTTCTACAGATATCGATAGCGGGTGGGCTTTGCCGATGACGTAAGCTACCTGTATCTCGAGGCGGTCGGCCAGCCCTGCCGCCACCAGGTTCTTGGCGATATACCGCACCATGTAAGACGCCGAGCGGTCTACCTTGGTGGGGTCCTTGCCGGAGAAAGCGCCGCCGCCGTGTCGGGCAGCACCACCGTACGTATCGACGATTATTTTACGTCCCGTAAAGCCGGTATCCGATACCGGCCCGCCGATAACGAAACGACCGGTCCCGTTGACGTAGTACTGCGTGGCGGAGTTTATCAGCGGAGCGGGGACTACTTTCTTTATTACCTGCTCGATGATATCCTTCTCGATACGGTCGTGGGTAACATCATCGTCATGCTGCGCCCCGATAACCACATTGACGATACGCGCGGGCGTACCGTTATTGTATTCGACCGTCACCTGCGACTTACCGTCGGGGCGGAGGTATTTCAGGGTTTTATCCTTCCTGACTGCCGCCAGCTGGCGGCACAGCTTGTGCGCCAGGGAAATGGGGAGGGGCATCAGCTCCGGGGTCTCGTTGCAGGCAAACCCGACCATCATGCCCTGGTCACCGGCGCCGATTTCATCGAGGTGACTGACGCCGCTGCTTTCCTTGGACTCCAGCGACTTGCTGACGCCCTGGTCGATATCGGTGGACTGCTCCTTGATGGAGACCATGACGCCGCAGGTCTGATAGTCGAAGCCGTAAGCGGGACTTGTATAACCGATATCACGGACGACATCCCTGACTATCCTGGGGACGTCAACGTAACAATCGGTCGTTATCTCCCCCAGGACGATTACCTGTCCGGTGGTGGTGGCTACTTCACAGGCTACCCTGCCGTAGGGGTCTTTACTCAGAATATCATCGAGAATAGCATCGGATATCTGGTCGCACATCTTGTCCGGGTGCCCTTCGGTAACCGATTCTGATGTCAGCATATAATCAGGTGAGTTAGCAAAACTGTTAGGCATTTATTTCCTCCTTCTCCTTCAGGTCAGAAATATTCCTACGTCCCTTCCTCCCAGCTGGCCAGATACTTCTGCTGCTCTGCCGTCAGGGTATCGATAGCCACGCCCATCGCTTTCAGCTTGAGGCGGGCTACCTCGTTGTCGATTTCTTCAGGGACCGGGTGTACTTTAATATCGAGCTTTCCTTTGTTTTGCACCATGTATTCCATACATAGTGCTTGATTGGCAAAACTCATGTCCATAACGCTGGCGGGGTGGCCCTCGGCGGCAACCAGGTTTATCAGCCTTCCCTCGCCGAGCAGGTAAAGGCAATGTCCGTCCTCGAGGGTATATTCCTCAACATAAGTACGGATGGTGCGTTTCTTTTTACTCATTTCTTCCAGAGCCGGGATATTGATTTCAGCATTAAAGTGCCCGCTGTTAGCCAGGATAGCCCCGTCCTTCATCACCCGGAAATGGGCTTTATCGATGACGTTTTTATCGCCGGTGACGGTGATGAAAATATCGCCGATTTTCGAAGCTTCCAGCAGCGGCATCACCTGGTAGCCGTCCATGACCGCCTCCAGGGCGTACACCGGTTTTACCTCGATGACGATGACATGCGCTCCCATCCCCCGCGCCCTCATGGCCAGGCCGCGCCCGCACCAGCCGTATCCGCAGACCACCACCTTTTTCCCCGCCCAGAGGATATTGGTAGCGCGGGTTATGCCGTCCAGCGTGCTCTGACCGGTGCCGTAACGGTTATCGAAGAAATGCTTGGTCTGAGCGTCGTTAATGGCAATTATAGGATATTTCAACTGACCGGCCTGATACATGCTGCGCAGGCGGATAATGCCGGTTGTGGTCTCCTCGGCGCCGCCGATAACATCCGAAATAAGGTCGCTGCGCTTGGTATGAATCGTGGAAACAAGGTCGGCGCCGTCGTCGATAGTAAGCTGGGGCTTATGGTCCAGGGCGGTGTTAATATGTTTATAATAAGTCTCGTCATCCTCACCCTTGATTGCATTGGTGGGGATACCGTATTCAACCAGCGCCGCGGCTACATCGTCCTGGGTGCTGAGCGGATTGGAGGCGCAGAGAATCAAATCGGCTCCCCCTTCTTTAAGCGTTAATGCCAGATTGGCGGTTTCCGTGGTGATGTGCAGGCAGCCAGCGATGCGGACATTTTCCAAAGGTTTTTCTTGAGAAAATCTCTTCCTGATGAGCTTGATTACCGGCATCTCCCGGTAAGCCCACTCAATACGCTGTCGACCGGCCTCCGCCAGTGAAGGGTCTTTAATTTCATAATTCCCTGGAGCCATATTATACTCCTTCTACAAATAAATAGAGTCCGCGTATGGACTGCTGGTTTTCTGACGTTAAGTAATTAATAACCCTCATATAATTTCAGGTTAACGGTAACATGATACAATACATGATACAACATATGGGTGGATTTTTCAAGTATAAATTTGGACTTTTGTCACTTTTTACACTGCTTTTTACGCATTTCAGCAGTATTTTCAGGATTCTTAAATTATACCCCAGTCCCGGTAGCCCTGCCGGATAACGGCCCCGTACTCCTGGGAAGGCACCGATTCCTCGAGCTGTCCGGACTTGATATAGGTAATTGCCTGATGAGGTTCGTTGTCTTCATCGAAAACGGTGATATTCAATCGCGTGTATCCGGCTTCATATCTGTCCAGCTTTCTCAGACATACCTCGCTTACTTCGTAAATAGCGCCGCGTACTTTCTCGCCCCGGAACGACTTTATACTGGCCTTACCGCCACGCCACTCCCGCGACCAGCCGGTGAAGACCAGCTTAAAATTGGGCAGAGTAGCTGTAAATTTCGGCTGGCTGTCCGCACAGCGTGACTGCATCTGCTTTTTACTCAGATTGCTGGCATAAGCAAAATAATACATCATCCCCCTCTAATTAATGGTTATGCCGATGCCCTGCCGACTCTCCCGGACCGGGAGTCGAAGCTGCCGCCTGTCAGCAGCCCGGCTCACCGGGATGCCCGCAGCAACTCTGCCGCTTCCACAGCTTTATCATATTATTACGGAATACGAGATACAGCTTTCTCCGTAACGGCATCGGCGCCGACATATTGGTAAAAAAAGAACGCAATCCCGACATGTGGTTTAATATCCTCGTATATTATTGTACCTGAATCAGTATAATATATACACCTAAAATAGATAAAATCGTTCTACAACAGTTCTATTTATATTCCGTTACCACATGCATACCTCATCCTTTATCCCCTCTCCGGCCCGAATCACCCGTAAGAAGCCACAAATATCGATGGCTGGATAGGGGAGCCCAGGAGAGAAGGGGACAAAGGGGGATAAGTATACCGGATCAACCGTAAATACCCGGACTCTTTTAATCCGTCGGCAGTATGGTTAAAATATTACATTATTTACGGTTGACATCACCGGACAAATAAATATAACATGTTTACGCAAAATATCATAATAATCCACAAGAACAGATTGTTAAAATAAAGGGCATATTTGCCAGAGTACTCTCAGTATGAGATACTACAAATAACGATAGTAACACTATCGGTGGTGAAAAACCATGCACAGTCTGTTAGCCGTCATTCTGGCAGGAGGAACGGGAGAACGCCTGAGTATCTTATCTCAGGCACGAGCTAAACCAGCGGTTCCTTTTGCCGGTAAATACCGTATCATCGACTTTACCATCAGTAATTGCGTAAACTCGGGGATTCATAATATCCTGGTACTCACACAATACCAGCCCGTGTCTCTCACGGAACACATCGGCGTTGGTACGCCCTGGGGCCTGGTATCACCGGACAGAAGCATCAGGCTGCTGCAGCCGTACCTGGCACGTGACGAAGGCAGGGACTGGTATAAAGGCACCGCCGATGCCGTATATCAAAACCTTGACCGCATTGAAGCTGAAGAGTCTCAGTTGATTATGGTCCTCAGTGGTGACCATGTCTATAAAATGGACTATACCCCGATGATTGATTTCCACCGGGAGCATATGGCCGATGCAACTCTGGCGGTTACCCGCATGCCTGAACGAGATCTATCACGCTTCGGCACAGTCATGGTTGATGATGACGGTCGGATAACTCGCTTCCGAGAGAAAGTTAAAAATCCGGAAAGTAATCTCGTTTCGATGGGGGTCTATATCTTTAACCGGAACAGACTGCGCTCGTTGCTGGAAGACCGGGCGGGACATGATTTCGGCAGGAATATCTTCCCCAAGATAGCTTCCCGCGGAAGAATCTTCGCCTATACGTATGAAGGCTACTGGCGGGATATCGGCACGGTGGACAGCTACTGGCATGCCAATATGGAAATCCTGGCGATGTCACAGGCTTTCCTCTCCGATATTGACTGGCCCCTATATACCCAGGAATCAGAGGGGCCCCCGACCAAGGTCTGTAATTCCGCCACCGTCACCAATTGCCTCATATCTGACGGCTGCAAAATCGAGGGACATGTGGAACGCTCGGTACTCTCTCCGGGAGTCCAGATACACGAAGGGGCCATCGTCAGAGATTCGATTATTATGAACGATACGGTCGTTGGCAGGGACAGCGTCATCGATAACTCTATACTGGATAAAGAGGTACTGGTGGAACCCCAGTGCCATGTCGGGACCGGTGATGATTACCATATAAACAAGAGCAATCCAAATGTTTTAAGCACGGGCCTGACCATTGTCGGCAAGGGAGCGGTTATACCCCTGGGTACTAAAATAGGACGTAATTGTATTATTTACGATAATGTCGCCGAAGGTGATTTCCCTGACTCCAATATAGCCAGCGGTGAGACCATTAAACCCAAACGCAAGCCAATCCGAATTAGAGCCTAATCAATCTTGCGGTTAAAATCCCGAGAGATATTACCAGAATAAAGGAGTATATGTCCGAACTCAGGCAGGATGTTACCACTAAAGAGTGGGTGATACTGGCACCGGAGAGGGGAAAGCGTCCGCAGCAAAACCGAAAAAAAAGGCGTACCGCTGCCAGTGATTTACCGAACTGGGACTCAAGTTGTCCTTTTTGTCCGGGAAATGAAAAGGAAACCCCTGAAGAAGTTCTAAGAATATCGGCAGATAAAGGGTCCCCGGAATGGGCGGTAAGGGTGGTGCCCAATCGGTTCGCGGCCCTGACACCGGAAGGAGATACGACACGAACGGAGGAGGGCCCGTTTTTCCGGAAGATGGGCGGTTATGGCGTCCACGAGGTTATCATCGATAGTCCTTCGCATAATACGCCCCTGGCTCTAATGCCCTACCAGCAGATAGAAAAGGTGCTGACGGCCTACCGGGAGAGGTATAACGCGCTAAAGAAGAACCGGCGTCTCAAGCATATTATCATCTTTAAAAACAGCGGCTGGGCAGCGGGGACCTCACTCGTTCACCCTCACTCGCAACTGGTGGCGACCCCTATCATGGCACCCTATTATCACCGCAAGTTCGACGTTGCTCATGATTACTATGCCGACCTCGGCAGGTGCCTTTACTGCGACCTGATTGAATTCGACCTGGAACGGGGCGATAACCGGATAGTAGCCGTGACCGATAATTTCCTGATAATTCACCCCTACGCTTCTCACACCCCTTACGAGACGTGGATACTCCCGCGATTACACCACGCCTCCTTCGGTCTGTTTCCCGTTAAATATCTCGACGAGTTAGCCAGAGTAGTGAAAGACGTTACCTTCTGTCTGTACCAGGGACTGGATAATCCGGCCTATAATTTCATTATCGACAGCACCACTACCGATGATGAGCAGGACCCGTACTATCACTGGCATATCAGGATAATACCCCGTTTGAGCACCATCGCCGGATTTGAAATGGGGTCGGGCATATACATCAGCACGGCTTTACCGGAGGAAACGGCCGCGCACATGAGAGAAACCGCCAGAGCATGCCCCGATGACATCTGTATAGCTTTTCAAAACATCCAATAATTCATTTATAGAGGACGGTTACATAATATGAACGAAACACTGGAAGTTATTAAGAAGAGAAGAAGCATCAGAAAATACAAACCGGAACAGATAGGTGAAAAAGAACTGGAAGCTATTATGGAAGCGGCAATATATGCCCCCAGCGCCATGAACCAGCAGAAGTGGCACTTCACCGTGATTCAGAACCTGGAGAAGCTGGACAGGATGGTGAAAATCATCCGGGAGAACCTGCTCCAGTCGCCCATCCCGTTCTTCGTGGAAAGGGCTAAAAACCCCGAATTCAACGTGTTTCACCAGGCGCCGACGGTAGTGATAATTACGGCGGATGAGAAAGCCGGTTTTATTGAGCTGGACTGCGGGTTGGCGACGGAGAACATCGCCCTGGCGGCGACCTCGCTGGGCATCGACTCCTGTATTATCGCTATGTCCGGCGTCCTCTTCGACGGGAACAACGCCGGCGAAATGAAGAAAGAACTCGGAATCCCGGACGGATATAAATTCATCATATCAGTAGCCCTGGGATATAAAGACATGGAAAGCCCCCCGGCACCACCAAAGAAAAAGGAAAACATTAACTATATAAAATAGGCGGCTGGTTTTTACAGGTCCAGCATCCTCGACAGGAATTCGGCTACTTCCGAGGGTGAATCGAGGTAATATTCCGCTGCCGAAGCGGGGTTCTCGCCGCCGACGAAGATGCTCCAGCCTTCGGGGCGACGCAGCACCTTAAAAGCGTCTTCATCGGTATTGTCATCGCCGAGATAGACGTTGAGCGTCTGTTTCAGATTCAGGGCGGTTGTTATTTCTGAAGCTATCTTTTCTATCGCTTTCCCCTTATTCCAGTCGATGGGAGGTCTCACCTCGAACACCTTCTTCCCCGTGGTAATGCGTATCTTGCCTTCTTCAAGTAAAGTCCCGGTAATTCGATGGAAGGTTTCAGCCACCGCTTTTTCCTCCCCCTCTTCGACCAGCCGGTAATGCACGCTGAGGCTGAGTCCCTTATCCTCGATAATGGTCCCGGAGATATCGCCCAGCGCCGCCGCCAGCTCTCCGGCGAGGTCTCTAATCAGAGCGCGGGCTGTCTCGGCTTCCCGGCTGATGTATTTCAAATCAGGCCCTTCGATTTCCAGTCCGTGGTTACCGGCATAATAGATACCGCCGACGGCTACCATCGATTTTATTTCCGACAAGGAGCGCCCGCTGATAATACCCACGCTGAGAGCCGGTTTCTTTACCAGAGCACGCAGTAATTCCCTGACCTCCGTCGACAGCACGGCCAGCTCCGGTCGGCTAACGATAGGCGTCAACGTACCGTCGTAATCGACAAAAAGCAGGACATGGGAGACATTTCTGCAGGCTTGAGAAAAATCCTCCCATGATTGGAATAGATGCTTCATCGTGCTCCCGTAATTTCCATCAGCCTGGAGACCATCGTACCCGCCCATTTATAGATATTATTAGCGGAGACTATATCACGCATACTTTTCATGCGCCGCCGCCTTTCCTCTTCCGGCATCTCCACGGCTTCTTTAATCTTAAGGGCAAAATCGCTGATGTCATAGGGATTAACGAGTAGCGAGTCCTTCATCTCGACGGCTGCCCCGGTGAACTTGCTTAAAATTAATACGCCGTCGCCATCGACACGTGAGGCAGCATATTCCTTGGCGACCAGATTCATGCCATCGTGAAGCGAGCTGACCACGCAGAAATTCGCCAGACGGCGTAGAGCGTGCAGCGTCACCGGTGACAGCTGCCGCGTCATGGCGACCACGGGCTTCCAGGAACCGGTGCCGTATTTTTCGTTAAGCCCGTTCATAAGGTCGTCGATTCTCTGTCCTATCTGCTTGTAGGTGTCTATCTGCGTTCGACTGGGCATACCCGCCTGCACGAAGACGACTTTCCCGCGGTATTTCGGATTATCTGCTAAGAATCTATCCAGCGCCATGAGCCGCTCCGGGATACCCTTGGTATAGTCCATGCGATCCATACCAACCCCGAGGTATTTACCGTCGAGGTCGAGTTCCTGACGCAGATTTTCCATCTCCTTCTCCACCGCTTCCGTGCCCGCCTGCTTGTTGAGACTATCATAATCAACGCTAATGGGGAAGGGTTTTACCTCAGTCGTATTGCCCCGGTAAGTTATTATCGAATTTTGACGGTCGACATCGGCACCCAGGACGCGTGCGGCGTTATCAAGAAAATTATTACAGAAGTCCTGGATATGGAAGCCCATCAGGTCGTTGCCCAGCATACCGGTAAGTATTTCCTCGTTCCAGGGACAGGTACGGAAGGACTCGTAGTCCGGCCAGGGTATATGCCAGAACTGGCCGACAGTGAGGTCCGGATTACTCTCCTTGAGATAGTGCGAAAGCAGGGCGAAGTGATAGTCCTGGACCAGCACCACCGCCTTACGATTGCCAATTTCCTTTATGACCGAGTCGGCGAAAGTCCGGTTGACCTTTTTATAGGTATGCCACCAGTCCTCCTGGTAATTGGGCGGGGTAAAGGTAACGTGACACAGCGGCCACAGGGATTCGTTGGCAAATCCCAGATAAAAACCCGCGACATCGGCTTCAGACAGCTGAACGCGCCTCAGGGCGTATTTACTCTCCTCGGGAGGTGGCGGTACCATTACTCTCTGGTCCTTATCGACCACTTTCCCATCGAAATCGGCGTCGCCGCTGCCCCAGGCAACCCAGGTACCCCCGGCAGCGCGCATTACCGGGTCCAGCGCCTCGGTGAGCCCGCCGACCGGGTGGGTGACCTTTATCCGGCGGTCGGCCTCCTGTGTATAGGTGTGAACGTACGGCTCGCGATTTGATACCACGATAAACAGGCTGTCGCCGAGCTCAGCCTCCACCAGGCGGTAGAGTCCATCCTTACTCCACGTTGTTCTTTCCATCCACTTTACCTCCCATTAACGTTGCAGGCTTCGTCCCCCTTTTTTAGGGTATTCTAAGCGCTACGGAGTGTCAAGCCAGCCGGGGCGAATTAAGTTCCGCCTGGCTTAAGCTCTCTCATTCTTCTTACGCACCCATGATGTGATATAAGTCGCATACATACTTTAATAATTTCATTATAATTAAGTTGATAATTAATTATTAACTATCGAGGAGGTTAAAGATGGTTGCATTAGTAAGAAGAAGCCCGAATGGAGTTTACGCCGTGAGACCGTTTTTCCGTACCTTCAACCTGCTTGACGAGGTCGAGGAAATGGCGCGTACCGCCTTTGACAGCGGCCTTAGTCCCCGGATGGACATGTACGAAGAGGACAATCAGATAGTAATCAAGGCGGAGCTACCCGATATCAAGAAGAAAGACATCGATATCAGCCTTGAGGACGACGTGATTACCATCCAAGCGGAGAAGAAGGAAGAGAAAGAGGAAGGCGAGAAGGGCACCACCCATTACACCCGGGAAAGGCGTTTCGGCCAGTACGTACGGAGGATGACGCTGCCGGGTAAGGTTGATGCCGAGAACGTTTCCGCGACCCTGAAGAAGGGTTTGCTGGAGATTAAACTCCCCAGGGCGGAAGAACCGGAAAGCAAGCATATTGAAATTAAAGTAAAGTAACGTGGCTGTGGGGCTGGGTAAAGGAGGCCGGGGATAATACCCTGGCCTCTTTTTTTTATGCGGATTTTAATCCTACTTTCTGAGCATTCTTGCCCACCGGCTGCCATTTGCCGCGACTGAATAATCTGGGGAAGAAGAACTTGCGGCTCTCCTCGATAATAAAAAGGCTGAAGCCGGCCAGGAAAGCTATACCCCACATACCTATCCCCAGCGGCACCGTCTTAAAAGCCGCCTGGAAAAACGGGAGGTAGACCACGGCTACCTGCAGCAGGATAGCCACCGAAATGGAAGCTACCAGCCAGCGATTTTTAAACAGGCCCAGCTTCAAGACGGTAACCTCGTCCGAGCGGGCGTTGAAGGCGCGGAACCATTCGAAGGAGACCATCGAGCAGAAGACCAGGGTACGAGCCTCGTCGATGTTCATCCTTGCCTGAGCCCAATAGAAAAGTCCGAAAACGCCGACACCGACAATCAATGCCAGGAAGCCGACGCGTAGCAGCAGCCCCGGATAGATAATGCCGACACCCGGATGACGGGGCGGCTGCTGGAGTTCGTCACCGACCTTGGGTTCCAGGCCCAGCGGCACGGCTACGGCGGTATCCGTCACCAGGTTATTCCAGATAATCTGTACGGCCAGCAGCGGCGCCTGGCCCAGGAACAGGATGGTAAGAATCAGCGCCAACAACTCGCCGATATTGGTGCTCAGCAGGAAGAAAATAACATTCCTTAACCTATTAAAAATCGTCCGGCCTTCGTCCACCGCCGCCACCACCGAGGCGAAATTATCGTCAGCCAGGGTCATATCGCTGGCTTCCTTGGCAACATCGGTGCCGGTGATACCCATGGCAATACCGATATTGGCTGTTTTCAGGGCCGGAGCATCGTTGACGCCGTCGCCGGTCATAGCGACGATATGACCGCGTTTTTTCAAAGCGTTGACTATCCTTAGTTTCTGGATGGGCTCGATGCGGGCGAAAACGGAAATGCCCTCGACTTCCTGCGACAACTGTTCGTCGGTCATCTGGCGTAATTCGGTACCCGTAACCGCTTTCCCGGGAGGCAGTTCAATCTGGCGGGCGATAGATTCCGCCGTAACCTTGTTGTCGCCAGTTATCATAATGACCTTGATGCCGGCCTGCGTACAGAGTCTTATCGACTCTTTCGCTTCCTCGCGAGGCGGGTCAGCCATACCGGAAAGACCGACAAATACCAGGCCCCCCTGAAGGTGTTCATCCTCCAGGTCCTCAAGGTCACCGGGAAGGTCAATATAGGCGGTGGCGATAACCCTCATCGCGTCGGCCGCCATTGTCTCGTTAATTTCTGTTATTTCTCTAATATCGGCTTGTTTAAGCAAGATTTTCTTGCCGTCCTTATACAGGTATTTGCTCATCGAAAGGAGTTTCTCCGGGGCTCCCTTGACGTAAGCCACCCTGCCCTTTTTATCGGGATGAAAAGTAGCCATGTAGAGTTTCTCGCTCTGGAAGGGTATCTCATCGAGGCGGGGATACATATTATCCAGGTTCTCGCGGGTCATGCCGGCTTTTTCGGCAGCCACCATCAGAGCCCCCTCGGTGGGGTCGCCGACAACACTCCAGCTTTTCTCATCTTCCCGGTTCAATATGGCATCATTACACAGGGCGCCTATTCTGAGATGCAGCATCACGTCAGGCTCGTTGATGCAGTCCAGCTTCCGGTCGTCACAGACGAATTCGCCACCGGGGTCATAGCCCTCCCCGGTAACATCAATACGGCGAGAGCCCGCATATATCTGCCGTACCGTCATCTGGTTCAACGTGAGTGTCCCGGTCTTGTCGGAGCAAATCACGGTGGCCGAGCCGAGCGTTTCCACCGCCACCAGCTTGCGGATTATGGCATTGCGATGCGCCATCATCCGCATACCCATCGCCAGGACCACCGTGAGCACCGCTGGCAGCCCTTCCGGTATTGCCGATACGGCGGCGGCGACGGCCAGCAGGAACACTTCCAGCCAGTCCAGTCCTTTTATCAGTCCCACGACCACTAGGAGTACGCAGACACTGAGGAAAATAGCAACAAGATATTTACTCAGTCGGCTGACACTCTTCTGGAGAGGAGTATCCTCCCGCTTGACTTCCCGGATACCGCTGGCGATTTTGCCCATCTCGGTAGCCATGCCGGTCCTGACCACCACCGCTGTCGCCCTTCCGTAGGTGATTACCGTGCCCATGAACACCATGTTCTTGCGCTCGGCTACCGGCAATTCACCACGCAGGGCTTTGGAATACTTATCGACGGGCACGGACTCGCCGGTAAGCGTGGATTCGTTGGTCTTGAGGTTCGATACCTCCAGCAGCCTGGCATCGGCGGGGATTTTGTCGCCGACCTCAAAAATCAGGATATCTCCCGGTACCAGTTCGTGGGCGGGAACTTCTCTAACAATGCCATCGCGGCGCACGCTTGCCTTCGGTGCCGCCATGCGAAGCAGGGCCTCCATGGCTTTCTCCGCCCGTATTTCCTGGGTAAATCCGATGATAGCGTTGAGAATCAGGGCGCCGAGAACTACCCAGGCGTCTAGATAATGACCGACGGCCATGGTGATGATGGCGGCAACCAGCAGTACGTAAATGAGCGGACTGAGAAATTGCCGGAGAAAAACTAATATCGGCGACGTCTTCTTCTTGCCTTCAAGCTGGTTGAGACCGTACTCAAGCTGCTTTTCCTTGACCTGCGCCGCCGTTAGTCCGGAACGCTTCGAGCCGAGTTTCCCTAAGGCTTCGTTAGCAGCTAGCTGATACCACTTTTCGTCCATACTACGAATATACTAACATACCGATTTAAGCGGTTGCCAATACGTGAATATCTATTCCCACCCGACCGCCCTCGTGTCATCAGCGGCTTGTCTGGTAAACTACTCCCCCTATAAAGAAAATGGGGCGTTGAAGAGGGGTGAAACCCCTCTTTTTATTCTTTCCCCCTCTCAAACAAAAGAAATTATGGGCACGAAAGATAAACATGTTTGAGAAGGGGACAAAGGGGGTGAGATAAGCACCTATTATCTAAACGAATATAACCTCCCGATTGTCCTTTGAATGAAATTTATGGTAAAATTGTAACATAAGATACATTATGCAATTATGCGCACTCTTTTATTAATATATTGCGCTTATCTATATTTTTCTGATATTATATTGCATGATTGCGTGAGTAAATATGAAGAATAATATGCAATTACTATCCGGCAACGAGGCGCTGGCTATAGGAGCCTATCATGCCGGTGTACAGGTAGCCACCGCTTACCCCGGCACGCCCAGCACGGAAATACTCGAGAACATAGCCCGTTTTCAAGACATCTACGCCGAGTGGTCCACCAACGAGAAGGTCGCCATGGAAGTAGCGATGGGGGCAGCCTACACCGGCACCCGCGCTATGGTCTCCATGAAGCATGTCGGGTTGAACGTTGCCAGCGACCCCTTTATGGCGGCGTCCTACACGGGTATCATCGGCGGGCTGGTGGTAATCTGCGCCGACGACCCTCAGATACACAGTTCTCAGAATGAGCAGGACAACCGGCATTACGCCAGGCTGGCCAAGATACCGATGCTGGAGCCATCCGACAGCCAGGATGCCTACGAACTCATGAATTATGCTTTCAACATCAGCGAGGAGTTCGATACGCCGGTGATGCTGCGTTCCACCACGCGGATATCCCACTCGAAGTCCGTGGTAAACGTCAATCGCAGTCGTTCGGTGAAAAACCCTTCGGCTGCTTTTCATTTCAACCAGCCGAAATACGTCATGCTCCCGGTCTATGCCCTGCCCCGTCACGCCGCTATGGAAGAGCGCCTGGTCAGGCTGGCCGAGTATGCCGAGACATTCCCTCTGAACCAGATTATGGTGGGTGATAGCAAGCTCGGTATCGTTGCCAGCGGCATCGCCTACCAGTACGCCCGCGAGGTCTTTCCAGAGGCCTCTTTCCTCAAGCTGGCGATGACCTGGCCATTACCGGAGAAGATGATAAAAGACTTTGCCGCCAGTGTCGACCGACTTATCGTCGTTGAAGAACTCGACCCGTTCCTCCAGCAAAACATTAAAGCAATGGGCATCGAGGTTACCGGCAAAGAGTTTATTCCAGCAGTGGGTGAGTTGAACACCCGCATCGTTACCGAAAGCAGCGGCGAGGCCGGTCTGCTGCCCGATTCTGAAAAAAAGGACGTCCTGCCACCGGCAGAAGGTCTCCCAAAGCGTCCTCCCCTGCTGTGTCCGGGGTGCCCTCATACCGGCATCTACTTTACCCTGAATATGCTGGGACAGCGCTCCAAGCTGGTCGGTTCCAAAGAACCGCAGGAGCCAAAGCTAATCGTTACCGGAGACATCGGCTGTTACACCCTGGGGGCTTACCCGCCCCTGAGCGTCCTCGATACCACCGCCTGCATGGGTGCCGGCATCGGTCAGGCACTGGGCATGGAAAAAGCCGGTGTCAAGAGCAAGGTGGTTGCTATTATCGGCGATTCCACCTTTATGCATTCGGGAATAACCGGACTGGTTAACGCCGTCTATAACGACGGACACATCACGATAATTATACTGGACAACCGCACCACGGCCATGACCGGCCATCAGGAGCATCCCGGTACGGGCATTTCGGCCCAGGGACAGGAAACCTCCGCGGTGGATATCGAAAACCTGGCCCGGGGTATCGGCGTTAGGGATATCAAGGTTATCAATGCCTTTGATATCAAGGCTCTGGGAAAGGGAGTAAAAGACTCGCTGGACAGGCCGGAGGTCTCGGTGATTATCGTCCGCGGTGCCTGCGCCATGAGGGTCAGGAAGCGTGAAAATCCCAGGAAAGTCGACGTTGAAAAATGCAACCAGTGCAACTACTGTCTGCGTCTGGGTTGCCCGGCTATTCAAAGCACCGATGGACAGGTGTTTATCGAACCGACGCTCTGTGCCGGGGATATCTGCGGCATCTGCGAGCAGATATGCCCGCAGAAAGCGATCTCAAAATAGGAGTAAAAAAGTCATTGCGAGCGTAGCGAAGCAATCCGTACCCGTGTTCTCACCGTGGCAGGACGACGGATTGCTTCGGGCTCCGCCCTCGCAATGACATTATAAAAAACGTAGAGCCCTTAAGGTTATGGGAATGTAAAATGGAGAAACTGGACATACTTGTTACCGGGGTGGGCGGCCAGGGTGTCGTTCTGGCCAGCGACATCATTGGCGAAACCGCCCTGGCGGCAGGTTATGACGTTAAAAAGACCGATACGCTGGGTATGGCGCAGCGGGGCGGCAGTGTCGTCAGCAACGTACGCATCGGTCCTAAAGTCTGGTCGCCGATGATTAAAGAAGGCGAAGCAGGACTCCTCCTCGCTTTCGAGAAGCTCGAAGCGGCCCGGTGGAGTCACTTTCTCTGCCCCGACGGTATCGCCATCATCAATGACTACGAACAGCCGCCGCTGTCGGTAAGCCTGGGACAGGGAAAATACCCCACCGACGAGGAGATTACCGCCGCTCTGAAACGACGGACCGACCGCATCTATCTCATTGACGGCAATCAGAAGGCCCAAGAGCTGGGCAATGTGCGTACCCTGAATATGTTAATGCTGGGGTGTCTCTCCGTGTTCACGCCGCTGGAAGCTGATATCTGGAAAAAGAGTATCTCGCAACGCATGCCGGAGAAGCTCCGCGAGATAAACCTGACCGCGTTTGAAAAGGGCAGAAAGGAAATCGAAAATGTCCGTATCGGATAGGGTAAAAAAAGGCATGGAGCTGGGGTCGTGGATAAGGCGGATGTTCGACGAAGGCACCGCCATGAAAAAGAAAATCGGTGCGGAGAATGTCTTCGACCTTTCGCTGGGCAATCCCGTCATGGAGCCTCCCCCCGAGTTCAAACGTGAAATCAAGCGCTTGGCGGACAATCCTTTCCCGGGGATGCACGGCTACATGGAGAACGCCGGTTACCCGGAGACCCGGGCCGCCGTGGCTAAACAGCTGAATAAAGAGACCGGCATCGCGCTTACGGAAAAGGACATCCTCATGGCCGTTGGCGCGGCGGGGGCTATCAACGTGGCGTTGAAGACGATTCTCGACCCCGGAGACGAGGTTATCGTTTTTCTCCCCTGGTTCGTTGACTATTTCAATTATGTCGAAAATCACGACGGGATAGTAAAACTCGTTCACACCGATGAGAATTATATGCCCCGACTCGATGAACTCGAGAAAAGCATCGGGCCCAGGACCAAGGCGGTGCTTATCAACTCACCGAACAATCCCACCGGCGTCGTTTACAGCGAAGACCTGATACGTCAGATGGGCGAGATACTCCGGAAAAAGGAAACCGAGTACGGCAAGGCGATATTCATCGTCAGCGACGAACCGTATAAAAAGATAATCTATGATGGATTAAAGTACCCGTCTCCGTTGAACGCCCACCGACACAGCATCATCGCCACCTCGCACTCCAAGGACCTGTCCATACCCGGAGAACGTATCGGCTATATAGCCCTGCACCCGGATAGCCTCGACCACGACGAATTGATAACCGGATTTATTTTCTGCACGCGTGTCCTCGGCTTTATCAATGCCCCCGCCTTCATGCAGAACGTGGTGCGCCACATCCAAGACGTTACCATCCCCGTCGCCGAATACCAGCGCCACCGTGACTTCATCTACGATAACCTGGTAAGAATGGGATATCAGGTAAACAAACCGCAGGGCGCTTTCTATATCTTCCCCAAATGCCCCATCGAAGACGACGTGGCTTTCATCCACGAGCTGCAGCAAGAGCACCACGTTTTGGCGGTGCCGGGGATAGCTTTCGGCACGCCCGGGTGTTTCCGACTGGTGTACTGCACCGACGACCGCACCCTGGAATGCTCTATGCCCGGCCTGGAAGCGCTGGCGAAGAAGTACGGATTGAAATAGGTAATAATATATCAGTAAATAGGCAGATGGAAAAACGGTTTAAAATAACTGCTTTACTGGTCGGTCTCGTTCTAGTCATATCAATTACATCCATTGGCTGCCGGTTACCCGCGACTACCACCCCAACAACGGCTGAAAGTATATATATTATTATCGAACCGTGCCTGGAAGTAGAAATAGAATCCAACGATAATGAACCGGCGCCTCTGATAACTTTTGAAGAATTATCTTTAGAGGCCGGTACCCTTGACTGTGATTATTTTAATCCCGATATGGGTCTGCTACCTCAGGGTGACCCCTGCTTTCTAATAATGGGAATAATCGAGAACGGGTATGACGAAGGCTGCTGGGTAGCCTATCACGCTACCGGCTATGACGATTCCGGAAACACCGTTTCCCGTACCCTAGACGCCGGACCGATAGCCGGCGTAGCTCAGGATTATATTGATGGAAACAGCACCGAGGAATTCACCCTTCACCTAAACTGGTCAGATAATGTTTCTATTTTCAAGATACGTTGCCAGAGATCCGACGTGATGTTCCCATGATAATACAGGATAACGCCGTTCTCTTTACCCCCGTACGTAATCCGCGCCCAGTCCCACTGTAAAATGGAAGATAGGCCTCTCCACCTTCCGCACGATGAGCGGACAGTGTGACATGCCTGCTGGGATATAAGCCAGAAAGCTCTGCGTCATAACATGCTTCTCACCGTCGAGCCAAAGCTCCACCTCCCCGCACAGGTCACGCGGGTTTTCGAAATCCGTGCCGAAAAATGTAATTACTTCGGTGAAATCATGCGTGTGTGCCTGGGCAGCTGACTCTTCCGAGGCACAATCGGGCCATATCCAGACACTCTCCGAGTAGAAAGCCCCGGGGATAACGTCCCCGTCCAGCCACATCACGTGCGTCGGGGTGACACGCCCGGAGTCCGGTTTCTTGCCCATCCCGCTCTGCTCACCGGGAAATAACTTATCCGCCTTGACATCGGTAATAATGTATTTACTGGTTTTTAATTCACTCACTATCTGGCTCCTGTTCTGTTCTCAAGATTTCGCGCTCATGATACTTTAATTATCTTGATCCTGTCAAAACAGCCTCCTGTTTTGGTTTATTTGCATCTGGTTGACGGGTGTTTACTCCCCTTATCACCCCACCCTGTTGTTAAATATCTTTTCCCACCCAAGCCACCCTCGCGGCATCGTGCTACTATCCATTAACTACTCCCCCCACCCTTTCCAAAAGGGGGTAGCCTACGAAGAGGGGCTGGCACCCCTCTTTTTTCTATAGGGTGGGCGAGTGGGATAAAAATATCTTCGGAGTAGGGGGACAAAGGGGGTGAGCATATTAAATCATCCAAAACCAAACAGAACCTATAGTGTTGATTTTTATAAAAAATCTGTGGTATACTACCGCAGTGCCTCAGACTCCCTGATATTTTTCCCGGCACTATGAGCACGTGAAGGAAATATTAAGAGTATTAATGGTCAGAGGTCCAGTTGCTAGCTAACTACGGAACAATCGCTCTATTCTTCATAGTTATCCTCCTCTTCAGCCTGGTAATGGTAATTCTCCCCGTTATCCTCAAATACCTAAAAATCGTCCCCAGTAATCCCAATCCTGTTAAGAACTCTATATTCGAATGCGGTGTGGAGACCATCGGCAAGACCTGGGTACAGTTTAATTTCCACTATTATTTTTACGCTCTTGTCTTCCTGGCTCTCGACGTACTGGTGGTTTTCCTCTATCCCTGGGCGGTGCACCTGAAGCAGCTGGGAACTTTCAGCCTGTATATCGTAATCATTTACGTGTTTATCGTTTTCGTAGGCTATCTTTACGCCTGGAAGAAGAAGGTCCTTGAATGGAAGTAGGCGACGAACAGAAATATATCTACTCCGATACCGAACTCGACCGGTATGAAGGTCAGATTATTGAAGACCTGAAAGCCAGCAGCCAGGAGATTATCCCCGACCCGGACACCTGGCTGGACGAAGAAGTAAAACGCAACGTGATGTTGTCGACGGTAGATTCCGTTATCAACTGGGCAAAAAGGTCTTCGCTCTGGACGGCAATCTGTTTCCCCGCCTGCTGCGCTTTCGAATTTATCGCCGCCGAGGGTCCTAGATTCGACCTTTCCCGCTTCGGCATGGAAATCATGCGGGCTTCACCCCGCCAGGCCGACCTCATGATTACCGCGGGGACGCTTACCTGGAAAATGGCGCCCATTGTCCGGAGGATATACAACCAGATGCCTGAACCCAAGTGGGTCATCGCCATGGGCGCCTGCGGCATCAGCGGCGGCATCTTCCGCTCATCTTACGCCGTCGTGCCGGGCTATAACCGGATTATCCCGGTGGATGTCTACGTACCCGGCTGCCCGCCCCGTCCCGAGGCCCTGATATATGCCATACAGATGCTTCAAAAGAAGATAGCTAAGGAACAGGTAGTACCGGACCTGCCGGGATTTTTGCAGAAAGGCAAGTAAAGGATGACGGTAGCCCTTTCCGGAAAAGATATAGCCGAGAAACTTGAGGAGAAATTACCAGGCAGCCTGGAGGATTCCGGTGAAGATTACCTGCTGGTGAAAAGCGATTCGCTGCTGGCGGTGGCTGAATATCTTAGAAATACCGATTCCCTCAGCTTTGATTACTTCAACTACGTTACGGCAGTTGATTATTACAGCTACTTCGAGCTGGTATACCGCCTGGATTCTATCGAGCATAACCATTCGATAGTGATTAAAACCAGGTGTTACGACCGTGATAATCCCACCGTTCCCTCACTGACAGGACTATGGCAGGGAGCCAATTTCCAGGAACGCGAGGTGTACGACCTCATGGGCATAAAATTCGAAGGACACCCGAATTTGAAACGCATGTTCCTCTGGGACGGTTTCGAAGGACATCCGCTGCGAAAGGATTTTAATAAGTGAAGACCACCGGTTTAGTGACGTTTAAAAAGGACTTAAACAAGTGACGACGACCGAGATGATGACGCTCAAGACCGAGCCGTTTGTACTAAACTTCGGCCCGGTGCACCCCAGCACTCACGGCGTGTACCGCATGCGGGTGACCCTCGACGGCGAGGTTGTCATCGACCTTGAGCCGGTGGTCGGGTACCTTCACCGCGGTATCGAGAAGCTGACCGAGGAAAGGACCTACGGCGGTGTCATTCCCCTCACCGACCGCCTCGACTACATCTCTCCGATGAGTAATAACCTGGCATACTGCCTGGCCGTGGAGAAGCTGGCCGGGATAAAGGTGCCGGAACGCGCCGAGTACCTGAGGGTTATCATGGCCGAGCTGCAGCGCCTGGCTAACCACTGTATCGCCGTGGGCAGCTTATTCAGTGACAGTGGCGCCGCATTTACGCCCTTTATGTATATGTTCCGGGAGAGGGAGAAAATAGTAGACCTTTTTGAAATGGTCTGCGGTCAGCGCCTTACCTACAATTACATGAGAATCGGCGGCGTCAGCCAGGATATTCCCGATGAATTCCTGCCGGCGCTAAGCAAGTTCCTGGTGACGATGCCCCGGTTTATTGACGAATTGGACTTTTTTCTGAAGGAGAATGAGATATTTCTGGCACGCGCCAAGGGAGTAGGGATACTATCCAAAGAAGTCGCCATTAACTGCGGTATGAGCGGTCCCGTAGCCCGCGCCAGCGGTATTAACCGCGACCTGCGGAAAGCGGACCCTTATTCTGTATACGACCGCTTTGAATTCGATATTCCCACCTGCGAGACCGGCGACTGCTATGACCGCTACCGGGTGAGAATCGAAGAGATGCGCCAGAGCCTGCGCATCCTCGAGCAGGCTTCTAAAGATATTCCGCAAGGTTCGGTAAAGGCCGACGTACCTCATTTGATTCGACCGCCCTCCGGCGAGGCTTACGGACACCTGGAAGCGCCCAAGGGCGAACTCGGTTTCTATATAGTGTCCGATAATTCCATCGCCCCCTACCGCTGCCATATCCGGCCCACCAGCCTGATTAACCTGAGTGCCCTGCGCGACATGATTAAAGGCTGGAAGGTGGCCGACCTGATAATAATCTTCGGGAGTATCGATATTACCATGGGTGAGGTGGATAGATAGTGACCGTACCCGAATTAGTGATAAGCAATGTGTCCATGGCGTATACGCCGCCCGACTGGCCCGGTGGCTACTGGTGGCACTGGCTGTTTTTCTCGGTGGTGCTTATCGGCTTTATGCTTACCATGGTTATTATAGCTATCTACATCGAACGCCGCGGCCTGGGCCGCATGCAGTCGCGCCTCGGGCCCAACCGTACCGGTCCGTTCGGCGTGTTACAGATGGTAGCCGACGTTATCAAAGTCCTCCTCAAAGAAAACATCGTCCCGGATAAAGCTGATAAACTCGTTCACTGGCTCGCCCCGATAGTCGCCTTCGTCCCCGTGGCGCTGATATTTGCCGTGATACCCTTCCAGAACGGGGCGCTCCTGGCCGACCTGAATATTGGTATACTGTTCATCGTAGCGGTAAGTTCTCTGACTACCCTCGGTGTATTTATGGCGGGGTGGGGCTCCAGCAATAAATACTCGCTGCTCGGTGCCATGCGTAATGTCGCTGCCGTTGTCAGCTACGAAATACCCCTGGCATTATCCATCGTCGGTACCCTGCTGGTGGCGGGTACGATGTCGTTGAACGGAATCGTTATCGCCCAAGATATTCCCTTTATCCTGGTACAGCCGCTGGGCTTCCTGATATTTTTCATCGCGGGCTGTGCGGAAATCAACCGCAGTCCCTTCGACCTTATGGAGGCCGATTCCGAGATTGTCGCCGGATTTCATACGGAATACTCAGGCATGAAATTCGCGCTGTTCTACCTGGTGGAGTACGCCGAGGCTATAGCCATCTCCGCCATTATCACCTCTCTTTTCCTCGGCGGCTGGAGGGGGCCACTGCTGCCGCCCTGGCTGTGGTTTATCGTGAAAACGCTTATTGTCTTCTTTGTCATGGTCTGGACACGGGTGACCTTACCGCGGGTACGCATCGACCAGCTGATGGCATTAGCCTGGAAGTTCCTCCTCCCGCTGGCGCTGATAAACCTGTTCATCACCGCGATACAGGTGCTTGCCTGGGACAATGCCGTCAACTGGATAGCGGTGGTCGTCAATATTGTCGTCATGGTAGTCCTGATACTGATATGGTCGAAATTCTTTAAGTTAGGATGGGGTCGACTTGAAGTTTGAACGTTACGGACTGGGTATGCTCAAGGGGATGTCGGTAACCATCCGCCATATGTTCCGCCATCCTACGGTGAACCAGTACCCGGAGCAGCGACTTAATATCTCGCGACGCAACCGGGGTAACGAGCTTATCTGGAGTCGGGAGAGGTGCACCGGGTGTGCCACCTGTGCCAAGACCTGTCCCCAGGGCGCTATCGAGATTATTACCGCTACCAACGCGGAGGATAATAAATACGAGGTAGAGAAATATCAGGTGGATACCGGATACTGCATTCAGTGCGGCCTGTGCGTCGAGGCCTGCCCCTATGACGCCCTTTTCATGGGCTATTCTTACGAGCGTGCCAGGTACCGGCGTGGCGAATTAGTACAATCCGATGACGAATTACTGGAATCACCGGAAAGGCCTGCCAGCGGTTATTTCCACCCTGATATCGCCGAAAAATTACCCGAGCAGACGCTGCTTATAGATAAGATAACGGAGAAGAGAGAGTAATGGGACTGGACGCGGCATTCTGGATAATGGCTGTTATCGGCGTAGTCGCCGCTCTCAGCGTGGTGTTCCTGCGCAATGTCTTCCGCGCCGCCCTGGCTCTGGTCCTCTGTTTTATCACCGTAGCCGGTCTTTATATAACTCTCAGCGCCGACTTCCTGGCGGCGGTACAGATTCTGGTCTACGTGGGTGCTATTTCGGTACTGATTATCCTGGCGATAATGATGACCCGGGACGTCCAGCAGGGCAGCCCGTCCAATAAAATGAAATTCCCGGTTTTCGTGATAGTGGCGGTTTTGCTGGGAATCATGATATACACGGTAACCACTACCCCCTGGGCTATATCCGACGAAGCGCCCCTGACCCCGACGACCGTACCGCTGGCGCAAAACTTGTTTAGCGAGAGCGGTTTTATCCTGCCGGTGGAAATTGCGGCAATGCTGTTGCTGGCAGCCATTCTGGGTGCCATCGTCATCGCGAGGGAGAAAGATAAGTAATGACAGTAGGACTGGAACACTATCTGGTATTATCGGCGGTGCTGTTCTGCATCGGACTATACGGCGCGCTGACCAAGCGTAACGCTGTAATCGTCCTGATATGTGTCGAGCTCATGCTCAACGCGGTCAATATCAGCCTGGTGGCTTTCTCAAGTTATGTCGTGCCGGTATTATTGACCGGGCAGGTGTTTGCCATCTTCGTGATGGTGGTCGCCGCCGCCGAGGTAGCCGTGGGACTGGCTATTATCCTGGCTATCTACCGCGGCCTGACGGATATCGATATCAACAATATAAATTTGATGAAGTGGTAAGCTCGGTTAAAAACCTGAGTGATAACCGGGAAAAGGGAGGGCAGTAAAATGAAAAGTTCGGGTGGCTTTGTCGGAGGATTATGGTTCATCGGCTGGTTGTTCACCATCGGCTTCACCAACCTGATCTGGTGGCAGGTGATTCTGGGGATTGTCGTCTGGCCGTACTATCTGGGCAAAGAGGTTATTTCCCTGGTGGGAGGTTAGACTACAAGGGGCATCTAAGAGGGGTGCTAGCCCCTCTTCTATACCCTCCCCATCTCCTTCAAAGGAGAGGGGGACACAGGGGGTGAGGTAGACAGGATAAGCGGAGAGGCACAAAAAGGTAAAAAAATGTGGGTAGAAGTAAAAAAAGCGAATAGCCTGGTAATCGCGGAGATGTGGAAGGAATGCTTCGAGGGTGAGGGTATCCCCACCCACATCATGCCCGTCTCCGGCCTGCCTATCGGGCAGGAGCTAGCCGACTATTCGATATTAGTGCCGCAGGACAAAGAACATGTGATTAAGGATATCTTAAGGAAGCTATGATACCATATCAGTATATCTGGCTCATCATGCTGCTGCCGATGTTCTCCTTTATCATCAACGGCATAGTTCTGAGGATTTTCTTTAAACCGAAGGCTAAAATCTACGGCTACGTAACCATTACCGCTATCGGTATCTCGGCGATATTCTCCATCTGGGCATTGATATCGCTGCTGACGGGTGACAGCCACGAGATAGCCGTCCCGGACGTCAGCTGGGCGGTAATAGAAAACGGCGTTACCATCCACCTGGGACTGATTGCCGACCAGCTTTCGATTGTTATGGCGATAGTCGTCTCCGTCGTCAGTTTGATGGTGCAGATATACTCGCTGGGCTACATGCACGACGACGATGCGGGATATTACCGCTACTATACCTTTATGTCCCTGTTCACCTTCTCCATGTTGGGACTGGTCCTTTCCGATAACCTGCTCTTTACCTTCGTCTTCTGGGAGATGGTGGGGCTATGCTCCTATCTGCTCATCGGCTTCTGGTACCACCGGAAATCGGCCGCCGACGCCGCCAAGAAAGCCTTTATCGTCACCAGAATCGGCGATTTTGGATTCCTGGCAGGGATACTGATTCTCTACCTCAACACCGGCACCTTCGATATTTACCAATTGCATCACCTGGCGGTGACCGGTGTTCTCGGCGGCATGGTGCTCACCTGGGCGGCTATCGGGCTCTTTGCCGGGGCCGTCGGTAAGAGCGCCCAGTTCCCGCTTCATGTCTGGCTGCCCGACGCCATGGAAGGTCCCACCCCGGTCAGCGCCCTTATCCATTCCGCCACTATGGTCTGTGCCGGTGTCTTCCTGGTAGCTCGGATGATGCCGCTCTTCATCTACTCGGTTGATGCGATTACCGTCGTCGCCGTTATCGGCGGATTTACGGCCATTTTCGCCGCTACCATGGGTCTGGCGGCTAATGATATTAAACGCGTGCTGGCTTATTCCACCATCAGCCAGATAGGTTATATGATGCTGGGGCTGGGAGCTGTCGGCATGGGACTGGCTCATGAAATCGCCGACGGGCACCTGCATGTCGGCACCGAGGAGATGCTGATTATCGCCAAGGGCGCCGTAGCGGTGGGTATGTTCCACCTGTTCACCCATGCCTTCTTCAAGTCGCTCCTCTTTATGGCATCCGGTAACGTCAGTCACTCGACGGGCACTTTCGATATGCGGCTGATGGGCGGACTAAAAAAGACGATGCCCTGGACATACGCTGTTTTTCTTATCGGCAGCTTGAGCCTAGCGGGTATCTGGCCCCTTTCCGGTTTCTGGAGCAAGGATGAGATACTGGTAAGCGCGATGGAGAATCAGCCGGTGCTGTTTGCTTTTGCCCTGATAACCGTGTTCCTGACCGCTTTCTATATGTTCCGCGCTATCTATATGACCTTCCACGGGGAATATAAGGGCGGTGCTACCGATGACGGCGTCGACCACAGCCATACCCACGAAGCGCCCAGGGTAATGGTGGCGCCGCTGGTATTCCTGGCGTTACTGGCTATATTTATCGGCTGGTGGAATGTAGCCGGAGGCTTTAACGACTTTATCGGACATCACGCCGAGCACGCTGCCAGCGGTTTCTTCAGCGGGTTGTTCAATCCCTTCACCCACGCGCTGCCGGTTATCGCTTTGCTGGTAGGCTTATTCGGTATCTTCACGGCCTACCTTATCTATAACAAGAAATGGATAACGGCGGAATCACTGGGTAAATTTTTCGGGCCGCTTTATACGCTGGTCTTCCGCAAGTACTACTTCGACGAATTATACGAGAATATCATCGTGAAGCTGGTTCTGATGAAAAACCTGTTTACCGGCTTTACGCTATTTGATACCAGGGGCGTCGACGGGGCGGTCAACGGGGTGTCCAATGTCGTTATTAGCGGCGGCAGGGCTGTCCGTCAGGCCCAAACGGGGCAGCTGCAGCTTTACGGACTGTTTATCGTGCTGGGACTGGTGATTATCGGTCTCTGCGTGTATTTCTTTGGATAAAAAATAAAAACAGGGAGGCATGGACGGGCGAAGTATCACTGATATAGAACGGGGCGTCTAAGAGGGGCGCAGCCCCTCTTCCCGATACATCCCCCTCTCCTTGATAGGAGAGGGGGACTCAGGGGGTGAGGTAGATAAAGAATGAAACTGGAAGGTTCTTGGAGTTAACGTAGTTGGATTATAATTACCTGTCAACCATATTGTTTCTCCCGGCAGCGGGAGCGATTATCATTGCCTTTATATCCAGCAAGAATGAAAAGGCAATAAAGTGGACTGCCTTTATATTTACGGCTATCCCGTTGATACTGGCTATCTATCTCTTCTGTGCCTTTGACCGTTCCCTGAGTGCGGCGGGGGTAATCCAGTTCGAGGAGAAATACCTCTGGATAGCCCCTCTTAACGCCCACTATCACCTGGGCGTGGACGGACTGAGCATGCCCCTGGTCCTGCTTACCACCTTCCTCGGCTTCCTGGCAGTACTGATATCCTGGAAAGTTCACCTCCGACCACGCGAGTACTTCGCCTGGCTTCTTCTGCTGGAAACGAGTATCATCGGCGTTTTCGCTTCCCTCGACCTGCTGCTCTTCTTCATCATGTGGGAAATAGAGGTCATCCCGATGTACTTCCTGATTTCCATCTGGGGTTCGGGACGGAAAGAGTATTCATCGATTAAATACGTTTTATATACACTGTTCGGCAGCGCCTTCATGCTGGCGGGTATTTTGAGCCTTTACTTCACCACCGGCAGCCTGAGTATCCCGGATATAGCCAACGGCGGCCTGGGCATGGTGCAGGCGATTATGCCGGCCGGGGCTATTTTCTGGCTGCTCTTTATAGGGTTTGCCGTCAAGCTGCCGATGTTCCCGTTCCATACCTGGCTCCCCGATGCCCATACCGACGCGCCTACCGCCGTCAGCGTCATGCTGGCCGGTGTGCTCATCAAGATGGGCGGCTACGGTATGATACGGCTCTGCGTTACCATGTTCCCGGGTCCGGCCCAGGACTACGCCCAGCTGCTGATAATACTGGCGCTCATCGGCATCCTCTACGGTGCGGCGGTAACCTTGATGCAGACGGATATCAAGCGGATGATTGCGTACAGTTCCATCAGCCACATGGGTTACGTACTGCTTGGCATCTTTGCCCTGGGGCAGGTCAGCCTCACCGGTGCCGCTCTGCAGATGTTCAGCCACGGCATCATCACCGGCCTGCTCTTTGCCATGGCGGGACTGGTGATACATAATATTGAGACCCGCGACCTCCGTCAGCTGGGAGGCCTGGCACGTCAGGTGCCGACAATGGCGGTTGTCTTTTCCGTGGCCGGACTGGCTTCATTGGGGCTGCCACTTACCAGCGGTTTCGCCGCCGAGTTCCTCATCTTCCTGGGCAGTTTTAACAGTGCCGTCGTCAATAACATGCAGATTTACACGCTGATTGCCGTGGTGGGAGTCGTCCTCACCGCTGGTTACATCCTCTGGATGATACAGCAGGCTTTCTACGGTCCGCCCAGGGATGAGTTCAATGGCGTCAAGGACGCCGACGGACTGGAGAAGTTCTACATGTACGTCCTGGTGGCGGTAATTATGCTGGTGGGTGTCTACCCCGCTGTTTTAACGGATGTTTTCAAGCTGGGAATTTCGCCGATAGCGCGCTTGTTCGGCGGTTAAAAAAGAGGTTAAAGAAGGAGAATAGGATTTGAACCTGCATCTGTTCGTACCAGAAATAACGATGGCGGTTGTTGCCGTTCTGGTAATCCTGCTTGACCTCTTCGTACGGCAGAAAGCGGTACTGAGGGGCGTCAGCATCATCGGACTGCTTGTTGTCATCGGTTACAGCCTGGCTATGTGGAAAGGCATGGATTGTGAGCTGCCCGCTTTTATTTTCAACAACATGCTGGCCGTCGACAATTTCTCCCTGTTCTTTAAGATACTGCTCGCCGGTATTGCCATACTGGTTATCCTGGCTTCTGCCGACTACGCCAGTAAGTTTACGCGTTTTCAGGGAGAATACTACGCCCTGATTCTGCTCTCTGCCCTGGGTATGATGCTGATGGCAGCCGCCTCCGACCTTATTTCGCTGTACATCTCTCTGGAGCTGGCCAGTATTTCTCTCTACGTTCTGGTCAGCTTCCTCAAGGACCGCAAGTCCACCGAGGCTTCGCTGAAATACCTCCTCCTCGGTGCTATAGCCTCGGCGGTACTGCTTTACGGCATGGCACTCGTCTTCGGCGTCACCGGTCAAACGCAGCTCAGCGCTATCGCCGGGTCTATCCAAGCGATGGGGCTAGGGGGTCTGGTGGACAGTCCGGCACTGCTGATAGGTATCGTCCTGATGATTGCCGGTCTCGGCTTTAAGATTGCCGCCGTCCCCTTCCAGATGTGGGTGCCCGACGTTTACGAAGGCGCCCCTACCCCGATTACCGCTTACCTGTCCGTCGCCAGCAAAGCCGCTGGCTTCGCCTTTATCCTGCGCATCTTCTATTCGTCTTTCGGCATGCCTGACTGGCTGAGCCAGAACTGGGGCATGATATTCGCCGTGCTGGCGGTTTTCAGCATGTTTATCGGAAATATTGTGGCGATACCCCAGACCAATATCAAACGCATGCTGGGTTATTCGAGCATCGCCCAGGCTGGCTATCTCATGGTGGGACTGGCTACTCTGGGATTCGCTTCGGCGGGAGCTATCGCGGGACAGAGCACCATCCTTTTCTTCCTCGCCAGCTATACGGTCACCAATCTCGGGGCGTTTATCGTCGTTATCGCCATTTCCAACAAGATAAACAGCGATAATATAGACGACTATGCCGGGATGGGTAAACGCACGCCCCTGCTGGCTTTAGCCCTGACCCTCTGCCTGATTTCGCTTATCGGCATGCCGCCCGCGTCGGGCTTTATGGCCAAGTTCTACCTCTTCAGCGCCGCCGTCCAGCAGGACCTTATCTGGCTGGTGGTCATTGCCGTCATTAACAGCGTCATATCCGCCTACTACTATCTCCGCGTCGTCAAGGTGATGTGGTTCGGCGAGTCCGCCGTTGAGGATAAGATACCCTCCACCGCCGCCCCGCGAATTGCTTTGATACTCACCTGCCTGGGTGTTCTGTTATTGGGTATCATCCCCGGTCTGCTGATGAGACTGGCTGAAGAAGCCGGTAAAATATTCGGCGGCTAGGGTCGCCCACCATCCCCTTATACATTCCCACCCACCCGCCCCGTGATGCAGGGCTACCCATGTATTGATAGATATGCTATTATCTTCTTGAAATGCCGTTCTGTCCGAAATGTCGCGACGAGTTTCAGGACTGGGTAGAGGTCTGCCCCGATTGCGGCGTAGCCCTGGTTGACAAACTACCCGAACCGCCCGCTCCGCCTGAAAAAGAGAAGTTCGATGACCGGATTATGCGCATCGCTACGGCCCCCAACGAGGCGGTAGCGAACATGTGGGCGGGAATTCTGGAGGAGGAAGGCATCCCCTGCCTGCTGCAAAGCCCTGACCTTAAAGCCTCCATGTATTCCATCCTATCCAATCAGCCGTACCCAATATACGTGCTCAAAACCAATGCCCTCAGGGCTAAAAAAATACTTTCGTCCTTCGAAAAAGGGCACCGTTAATCGGCAGGCATAGAAAGCCCGGCCTGACCTTTACACCACCAGAAAGGTGAGACCGGGCTATATTTCTTGCTGATAATGAGGACTATACTTCGATAACCCCGAATTTCTCTTCCAGGGCGGCTTTATCCCATATCTTATTGGTGGCTTCCTGAGCGGGCAGGCCGGCCAGCATGGCGGGATATTTCTGCCAGATTATCGGCTCTTCGTAGAGGCTGGTATCGCGGCCCTTCATGTACTCCATGACCACCTCGGTCTTGACGAAGTAGGGACGGATGCAGGTTATGGCGATGCCCTCTTCCCGCCGCATTTCCCGGGCCAGACCGAGCGTAAACCTCTCCACCCCCGCTTTGGAAGTGCCGTAGGGAATGCTCATGCGGACTTCCTTGGCGAGTATCGAGGACACGTTGATGACCATGCCGCTTTTCTTCTCCAGCATACGGGGCAGCACGACTTTCGTGCAGAGATAGGTGCCGTCCAGGTTTACCGAGAGAATCAGCCGCCACCTCCGGTAAGGCAGGTCGAGGAACGAGTCCTGGGCAGTGACGCCAGCGTTATTTACCAGGACATCTATCTTGCCGAACTTCTCTATTGCCTTATCGGCGATTTCATTGACATCTTCCTCGATGGTGATATCGCCGCCCATGGTGAGCGTCTTCACGCCGAGTGCTTCTATCTCTTTGGCCGTCTCGTCCAGCTTACCGTCGTCGGTAACGCGGTCGCAGATTATCAGGTCGGCTCCCTGCTCCGCCATTCCCAGCGAAATCGATTTACCCAGTCCCTGCCGGGCTCCGGTAACCAGGACAGCTTTTCCTTGTAAAGACATTTGAATGCCTCCTTCTTTAATAACTCGGACTATCGTCTAGGTAAGCATACCGTAATCGAGCGGGAAGATACCCGCCGTCTGGTTCTTGGCGGCATCCGAAGCCAGGTAAAGGGCGATAGCCGCCACGTCGTCAGGCTCACCGAACCTCCCGATAGCGGTCTGGCTCAGCATTCTATCGTTGATGCCCTCCATCTGCAAAAACGGGTCGGACAGGCGACTGTGCACCCAGGCGGGGGCGATGGCGTTGACCCGGATATTCCACTTGCCCCATTCCTTGGCCATGGCGCGGGTCATATGCATTACCGCGGCTTTGCTGATGCAGTAAACGCCGAGAGACTGTTCCACCCGGACGCCCATGTAGGAGGTGATATTTATTATACTGCCGCCGCCCTGCTCTTTCATGATGGGGGCTATTTCCTTAGCCAGGAAGAACGGGCCTTTGAGGTTAACGTTCATCACCGCGTCCCACTGCCACTCCTCGACATCCACCAGGTCCACCATGAAACTGGACCCGGAGCTGTTCACCAGGATATCAATCCGGCCGAATTCCTTCATGACCTGTTCGACAAAAGGCTTGGGCTGGTCCATCTTGGCGATGTGCAGAGCCAGTGGCAGCACTTTCCCGCTTGTCTTGGCCGTTATCTCCTCAGCGGCTTTATCCAGGTTTTCCTGTTTCCGACTGCTGATAACGACGCTGGCTCCGGCCCCGGAAAGCGATTCGGCGATGGCTTTGCCGATATCCCCGGCGCCGCCGATGACTACAGCTACCTTACCGTCAACACGGTAGTCTTTGATATCCATTAAATTCTCCTTTTCGGTCTGTATTTCCCGCCCATCCCCGCTTATATCTTACAACCCTCCCCCTGTGTCCCCCTCCCTTGGAAAGGGAGGGGGAGGATTTAGGGAAGAGGGGCTCCGCCCCTCTTAAACTCCCCGGTTACAGGTTATTAACAATTCCGCTCCTATCATCCTCCTCTCCCCGTTGCGGGAGAGGATTGAGGTGAGGGGAAAATAAAGACTTCACCCTCACCTGGCCTCTCCCCTCAAGGGAGAGGGAATTACTTACTCAACTTTAATGATGCAGGCGTTAGCCTGGGCCAGGCCGCCGCAGATAGCTCCCATGGCATAGCCGCCGCCCCGCCTTCTCAACTCGTACATCAGGTTCATGATAAGTCTGGCGCCGCTGGCGGTATTGGGGTGACCGATGGCGATGGCGCTGCCATTGATATTCATTTTCTCCCGCATCGCCTGGTACTTGCTCTTGTCCTTATCTACGGCCACCATCATCGATACCAGCGGTACGCAGGCAAAAGCCTCGTTAATCTCCATGACCGCCATGTCGTCGAAGGTCATGTCGGCCTTCTGCACGACTTTCTTCATGGCGACACCCGGTCCTTCGGGCATACGGCTGGCATTAATCGCCACCGATACCGAGGCGACCACAGTGGCCAGCACTTCCAACCCGAGCTCCTCGGCCTTCCCACGCGTCATCACCAGTAATGCCGTGGCGCCGTCGTTCAGACCGGGAGCGTTACCGGCGGTAATAGCGCGGGTATCGTAGACCGTCTTCAGTTTGGCCAGCCTTTCCATAGAGGTATCGGCGCGGTACTGCTCGTCGATGTCCAGCACCTTGGATTCACCCTTGGGCTGGGGTATATCCAGGGGCATGATTTCTTCCTTAAACTTACCCGCATTCCAGGCATTGCCGTAGTTCTGGTGACTGCGAAAAGCCCACTCGTCCATGTCCTCGCGGGTAAATCCGTACTCATGAGCGACATTATCGCTGTCCACCGAGACGGGATTGAAGTCCTTGTAGCCCAGGGCATAAAGCGGGTCTTCCATCTTGACATCACCTATCCGGAAACCGTTGAACCTGAGCCCCCTGGCGATAAGCGGTGATTGACCGAAGGAGGTGGCGCCGCCGCAGATAGCCGTCTCGATTTCTCCGGCTTTCATCTCCAGGGCCGCCAGTCTCACGGCGTTCATCGCCGAGACGCAGGCCATGTCGAAGGAGATAGACACCGTTTCGTGGGGAAGCCCGGCTCTTATTAGCGACTGCCGTCCGGCGACGGGCGTGTATGGGTCGCGGCAGGCGGAGGTATCGCCGACGCCCCAGAAAACCTCGTCCACGGTATCGGGGGCAACGTTAACCCTCTTGAGGACCTCCCGCATTGGGATGGCTCCCAGTTCGTAATAGTCGAAGTCCCGGAGCGAGCCGCCGAACCTGCCGAACGGCGTCCTTACCGCGCTGACGATGACAACATCATTCTTATCTGCCATTATTTTTCACCTTTCATTCGCTTATTTAATAAAAACCATCTAAATTATCAGGACGGTTAAAATATCTATTTCTCGGTGTAATCGTAAAATCCGCGTCCGGTCTTGCGTCCCAGGTCGCCGGAGCGCACCATGTTCTTTAAAAGCGGGGCGGGCATCAGCCGCTCGCCGAACTCGGCGTACATGGTTTCCAGTCCATGCATGACAACATCGGCTCCGGCCAGGTCGCACAGCTCCAGGGGACCCATGGGATGGTTCAGACAGAGCTTAACCGCTTTATCAACCTCTTCCGGCTTGTTGCCATCCATGACGCAGTAGAAAGCCTCGTTCATTAACGCATCCACCAGGCGCGAGACGATGAAACCGGCATAGTCCCTGGCTTCGCAGGGCTCCTTGTCAATGCTTTTTACGTATTCCTTGGCAGCTTCCAGAACATCCTCGGAGGTGTGTCTTCCCGGTATTACCTCGACACCCTTCATCACCGGCACCGGGTTCATGAAATGAATGCCGATGACCTTCTCCGGCCTGCCGGTAGACGCAGCAATGGCGCCTATGGGCAGCGATGATGTATTGGTACCCAGGATTGCATCGTCTTTACAGATTTCGTCCAGTTGCTTAAAAATACTTACCTTTAGCCCGAGCTCTTCCGGCGCCGCTTCGATAACCAGGTCGGCATCTTTAGCATCATTCATGTCGGTGGTGGTCTTGATTCTGGACATTAATTCCGCTTTTTCGTTTTCCTGGAGAGTGCCCTTTTTTATCATCCGGTCCAGGCTTTTCTCGATGGTAGCCATGCCCTTGCTGATAAACTCGTCCTTGATATCGGACATCGTTACGTTATATCCCGCCTGGGCGCTCACCTGGGCTATCCCGTTCCCCATCGTCCCCGCACCTATTACAAATACATTTTTAATCGCCACGGTTTTCAACCTCCTTCTTGGCTCTACTTATTCTTAAATTCGGCCTTTCTTTTCTCCATAAACGCCTTCATGCCTTCCTTCTGGTCTTCGGTGGCAAAACAGAGGGCAAAGCACTGCGCTTCATAGTTGAGAGCATCGGGGAGACTCATGCTGGCGCCGCCGGTCACCGAGGCTTTAGCCATCGCCAGAATAGCGCCACTCTTGGCCAACAGCTTTTCCGCCAGTGCTTTGGCTTCGGTCATCAGGTTTTCCACCGGTACCACTTTATTCACCAGACCGTAACTTAATGCGGTATTGGCATCAATCATGTCCCCGGTATAAATCAGTTCTTTGGCGCGGGTCATCCCGATTAACCGGGACAAACGCTGCGTACCACCGGCTCCGGGGATAACGCCCACGTTGATTTCGGGCTGCCCGAATCTGGCTTTCTCCGATGCTATCCGCAGGTCGCAGCACATCGTAAGCTCACAGCCGCCGCCGAGGGCATAGCCGTTTATGGCGGCAATCACCGGCTTGCTCAGGTAATAAATCCTGTCCGACGCCTTCCGGGCAATCTCCACGAAGCTGTTAATCTCCATACTGCTCTTCGGCGCCATCTCGGTAATGTCCGAGCCAGCCACGAAGGCCTTCTCTCCGCTGCCGGTAAGGATTACCACGCGTACCTCGTCATTCTTATCTATTTCTTCAAACAGCTCGTATAGCTCGGAATAAACCTGCCCGTTCAGGGCATTCAGCGATTCGGGACGGTTGATGGTTACGGTAGCGATACCGTCGGCTTTCTCGTATAGCAAAGTCTGGTAAGTCATGCCTTATCTCCTCTCTGCTCATTTGGATGATTCAGACAAAGTTTTTGTTCTACCTGATTGAGGTGAAGGGGACTCCACCTGAGAGAAAAGTCCTCTAACAGTTTAAGCTAACGGACTTTTACGTGTCAAGGCTGAGGCCTGTGGTTCCGTTTGGTTTTGGTTGGTTTCATACGCTCTCCCCCTGACCCCCTCTCCGCAGTTATTATCTTTTCCTACCCGACCGCCCCGTACCATCGTCGGCCTGTCCGGTAAGATTATCCCCACCTTCCCCAAAATGGTATAGCCGTAGAAGAGGTACGATTTTCATAACCAGGGGAGTTTAAGAGGGGCGAAGCCCCTTTTTTCCTTGATGGGAGAGCGGGCGGGAAAAATATCATTCAAATTGACAATACACTCCCACGTTCGGTAAACTTATTTTACTGTAGACCGTTTATTCCCACGAGAGGGTATTATTAAATGCCTGATATCGAAGCCATTGCCGATGAGCTGGCTGCAGAGCTGAAAAAACACAAAGCCGACTACCTCGAAGCTCGCCTAGAAGAGGGCCAGACCAGCCATATCACCTACCGCGGTAGGGAACTGGAATCTATCGGGCGGTCGACCAGCGTTGGCGGGAACGTCCGGGCTCTGGTCAAGGGCGGCTGGGGTTTTACCAGCTTTAACAACCTCGACGGGCTTTCGGAACGCGTCTCCCAGGCTATCGAGCAGGCCAGGTCGGCCGGTCGCGGCGAAAGCTTACTGGCCGAGGTGGCACTGGTCGTTGACGAGGTGTCCTCCGGCGTGGACGTCAACCCGGTGACCATCCCCCTCTCGGAAAAGAAGAACCTGCTGGATGAATACAACGGGATAATCTGGGGCACGCCGCAGATACAGACCTCGACGATTAACTACGCCGACAGCCGCCGCAAGACCATTTTTCTCAACGCGGCGGGCAGCCGTATCACCCAGGAAAGGGCCGACGTCAACCTCAGTATACTGGCGATTGCCGCTAAAGACGGCGAGGTGCAGCAGGTGCTGCTCAGCCGGGGTAGCCGCGGTGACTTCGCCAGCATGCGGTCACTACATGATGAGGTAGCCGAGAAGGCCCGCCACGCCGTCGAGATGCTCGCGGCGCCGCAGGCGAAGGGCGGCGAATACACGGTGGTGCTCAACCCCTTTCTGGCCGGCGTCTTCGCCCACGAGGCCTTCGGGCACCTCTCCGAGTCCGACTTCGTCTACGAGAACGACCGCCTGCGCGAAATTATGACCCTGGGCCGGCAGTTCGGCGGGAAGCACCTGAATATCGTCGATGCCGCCGCCGTACCGGGCTTCCGGGGCAGCTATAAATACGACGACGAGGGCACCCCCGCCAGCCATACCTACCTGATAAAGGAGGGCATCCTCGTGGGGCGGCTGCATTCGCGGGAGACCGCCGCTAAAATGAACGAGCCGCCGACGGGCAACGCCCGGGCGATTAGCTACGGTTACCCGCCCATCGTACGTATGACCAATACCTACATCGAGCCGGGTGACGCGTCCTTCGAGGACATGATTGCCGACATCAAGGAGGGCATCTACGCCAAGGACTGCTTCGGCGGCACCACCAGCATGGAGATGTTCACCTTCTCCTCGGGCCGGGCCTACATGATACGGGACGGTAAAATCGCCGAAGCTTTAAGGCCGGTAATGCTTACCGGCAACGTTTTTAATACCCTGGAAAACATCGACGCCATCGGCAACGACCTGGACAGGAACCAGGGCGGCGGCTGCGGCAAGGGGGAGCAGATGCCCCTGCCGATATCCACCGGCAGTCCGCACATCCGCATCCGGAAATGCCTGATTGGGGGCAGCTAGATGGAACAAATCCTGTCCCAAGCGAAAAAGGTCGCCGAGGAAGCGGAGGTTTTTCGGGTATCTTCGGAGCAGACGCAGGTAAGGTTCGAAGCCAACCGGCTGAAGCAGCTCCAGACGAAGCAGCAGACCAGCGTGGCATTGCGTATCGTCAAGAATGGCAGGACCGGATACGCCACCGCCACCGAAGCCGGCGACGGCACCGAACTGGTGAACAATGCCGTGGAAACCGCCGAATTCGGCACGAAGGCCGCATTTAAACTTCCGGGACCGACGGAATACCCCGCGGTGGATATTTTAGACGAAGCGGTAAATTCCGTGTCCATTAAGGAAATGGTCGGGCTCGGCGAGGCGATGATTGCCGCCGTGACCGCCCATACCCCGGATATCCTCTGCGAGGCCAGCGTCAGCCACAGCGTCAGCACGGTGACCATCATCAACTCGCGCGGCGGGCAGGCTGATTACCGGAAAAGCGCCTTCAGCCTGGGCATCGAGGGGAGCCTCATCGAGGGGACGGACATGCTCTTCGTCGGCGAGAGCCAGAGCTCCTGCCACCCTCTTTCGGAGACCGCAACGGTAACCGCTGAAGTCCTGCGACAGCTCGACCTGGCGAAAAACCGGGCGACGGCCCCAAGTAAACAGCTGCCCGTAGTTTTCACCCCCAACGGCATCGCCAGTGGCCTGATGATGCCCCTGATGTCGGCTTTTAATGGCAAGACCGTCCTGGAGGGAGCCTCACCGATAGGCAGTAAACAGGGTCAACTGGTCTTCGATAAGCAGTTCAATCTTTATGATGACCCTACCATTAATTACCGTCCCGGGAGCCGACCCTGCGACGATGAAGGCGTGATCAGTCAACGCACCACCCTCGTTAAGAAGGGTATTATCGCTGATTTTCTTTACGACCTGCAAACCGCCGCCCTGGCCGGCAAGCCAAGCACCGGCAACGGCAGTCGCAGTCGCGGCGGGCTGCCTTCTCCCTCCCCCAGCGCTTTCACCATCATCCCGGGAGATACCACTTTCGATGACATGATTAAAGACATTAAAGAGGGGCTGCTCGTAGATTATCTCATGGGGGCTTCCCAGGGTAATGTCCTCGGCGGCGATTTCAGCGGCAATGTGCTCCTCGGTTATAAAATAGAAAACGGCGAGGTAGTCGGTCGGGTGAAGGACACCATGGTCTCCGGCAATATTTATAAGTTGCTTAAAGATATTACCGCCATCGGCAGCCAAGCGCGTTGGGTAGGCAGTTCTCTGCTGACCCCACCCATTTACCTCCCCGGCATATCCGTGGCGAGCAAGGGGTAGAGAAGAGGTGTAGAGTGAAAGAGATAGATAAACCTGTGGTAGTTGAATGGTTGCGAGTTCTCTTTTCAATACGTGACCGTGCTGCTCCCATGATTCAAAGGATTTCACAAGCGGAAGATAGTGATTCCCAACAAGAAAAGTACGAAGATTTTTCAGAAGCTCTTAACGAATTACCTAATATATTGAAGTCTATTAAACAAGCCCCTGAACTTGTAGGGATTAATATGAGAAAATTGCGTAGCATTCAGAAGCTTGAGGAGAAAGCAATAGAAGCGTATATTAAAAGCTGTGAATCAGGTATCAAATTATTACAGAACCCAAGCCGTGCACGCTACTCTGCAATAGTATTTCAGACTTCACTGGCGGCATCATATTGGGAAACATCAGCAAAGGAAGCTGCTGCATTCATGAAAAAATTATAACCACAACGGCTAGTTCAAGAGGGGCGTCAGCCCTTCTTCTAAAACCTCCCTATTTCCTCGTCAGGAGAGGGGGACTGAGGGGGTGAGGTAGAAAATAAATAATATCTTTTCCCATCCCACCCGGCCGCCCTAGCGGCATCGGCGGCCTGTCCCATAGTCAGCCTCGCCACCCCCCATAGGAGATAAAATTATAAGAAGAATTATGTACATTGACCCCTAATCTGCTATTATGCAGATAGAAAATATCTATTCCCGCCCACCGCCCTTTAGAGAGGTGTATTGAAATGAAAGGTATCGTCAAGTTCCATGCCCGGCCAAAGCTCCGCACGCCCAATATGCTGGCGGCCTGGCCCGGCATCGGTAATGTGGCCACGATAATCGTCAATTACCTGAAAAATGAGCTTCCCTTCAAGGACCTGGGCATCATCGAAGCCTCCCAGTTCTTCGACCCCATCGGCGTCTTGGTCAAGAACGATGTGGTGGAGTCACCCCAGTTCCCCCAGAGCCAGTTCTACTATTATAAAAACGAAGGCGACGGCTCCGACCTGATACTGTTCATCGGTGACGACCAACCCGCCACCAAGGGATACGACCTGGCCAACTGCGTACTGGATGTCGCCGAGAAATATCAGGTAAGGCGGATATACACCTGTGCCGCGGCCATGACCCGTATTCACCACACCGAACCACCCAAGGTCTGGGGCGTTGCCACCAGCCCTCTTATGACCAGGGATTTAAGGAAACACAACCTGGAACAGTCGAGTAATCTACAGATAGCCGGTCTGAACGGTCTGCTGCTGGGCGTCGCCAAAGAGAGGGACATCGACGGGGTCTGCCTGCTGGGCGAGGTTCCCGTTTACGCCAGCCGTATGCCGAATCCCATGGCGGCTCTGGCGGTAATGAAAGTATTGACGACGATGCTGGAAATCCATGTCGACCTTGCCGATTTAGCTAAAATGGCTATCGAAGCTGGCGAGAGAATAAAACAGGTAGCTGCCCAGGCCATGGAAGAATATATCGACTACTTTACCGAGCCTATCTGGGAGCGCGGTGACGAGGAGGATGAAGAAGAGGAAGACTGATAGTAGATGTTGAATCAGCATGATAAGGTCACGATGAAGCCGAAGAAAAATATCGCTCTTGCCGCGCTGAAAGCCAACAGGGGTAAATATATCTCCGGACGGAAAGTCAGGCTTCGCCAGAAGAAGCTTACCGATGTCCGTAACGATTATAACTGGCAGTCGGACCCCGAACTTGCCCGACTTGATGCCGCCCCGGTACTCAAGGCATCTTTTCCCGTCTATTTGATGGATTTTGTAGAAATAATCCACAAGCCCGAGCGCAACCGCTATCCCCTGGCTATTGAAACGCTGCAAGGCAAACACATCGGTAACTGCACCTGCTACGATATCGATGAGAGTAAAAACGAAGCCCAGGTAGGCATTATGATTGGCGACCGTGATTACTGGGACAAGGGTTACGGCGTCGATACTATCACCACCCTCGTCGACCATATCTTTTTATCAACCCTGCTCAACAGGGTTTATCTTAAAACCCTCGACTGGAATCTGAGAGCGCAAAAATGCTTCCGGAACTGCGGCTTCATCCGCTACGCCACGGTTACGCGTAACGGACATAATTTCCTGTTTATGGAAATAAAAAGGGAGCAGTGGCTAAAAAATCGTAAAAAAAGCTAAAGCAAGCAAAACGAAACCCCAGCTTAAAAACGGGCGTCCAAGAGGAGCGTAGCCCCTCTTCTAAAATCCTTCCCCCTCTCCTTGATAGGAGAGGGGGATACAGGTGGAGAGGTAGATAAAAATAAACTATCAGCCCATCGAATGGCTCGGCGACCGGGTCAGGATAATCGACCAGACACGCCTTCCCCGGGAAGAAATCTTTCTGGAAATAGACGATTACCATGACCTCGCCGCGGCTATTGCGGAACTCAAAATAAGAGGTGCCCCCGCCATAGGTATCGCCGGAGCCTACGCCGTCGCCCTGGGCGCCCTCAAGATTAAGTCCACAAGCCCGGAGGAATTCAGTAATTCATTAAACGGCATTATCGCTACCATCGCCGCTACCCGGCCCACCGCCCGCAACCTTTTCTTTGCCCTGGAACGCCTGAGACAAGCCGCTGCATCAGGCGTCACCGCCGAGAAAATCAAGAATGCCCTCATTGAAGAGGCGGTGAAGATACACGCTGAAGAAGCTGAAGCAACGGAAATAATCAGCCGTTCCGGGGCTGAATTAATCGAGGATGGTTGGACGATACTGACCCACTGTAACACGGGACCGCTGGCGACATCGGGCTACGGTACCGCCCTGGGTATTATTATCATGGCACAACAGCAGGGCAAGAATATCGAGGTCTTCGTCGACGAGACCCGTCCTTTATTACAGGGCGCGCGGCTGACCACCTGGGAACTTAAAAAAGCCAGCGTAAAGTCCACGCTGATTACAGACTCCATGGCCGGGTATTTTATAAATAGAGGCAAGATAAACTGCATTATCACCGGGGCTGACCGTATCGCTGCTAACGGCGATGCTGCCAACAAAATCGGCACCTATACGCTGGCCGTGCTGGCCCATGAGAACGGGATTCCGTTCTATATCGCCGCTCCGACCACCACTATCGACCCTGATATTAAGACCGGTAAGGAAATTCCCATTGAAGAACGGGGAGCGGAAGAGGTCACTCATATCAGGGAAGTTTCGATAGCACCCGAAGGTATTAGCGTCGCCAATCCCGCCTTCGATGTTACCCCCCACCGCTACATCACCGCCATCATCACCGAGAAGGGGATTATCAGGCCCCCCTACACCCGGGCGATTAGGGCGATTGTCTAACCCCCCAAAAAGAAAAACCCCCGCACCGGGGGCTCAGATATTTTTCAATTGTACATAAATTATACCATACATCACCGTTATCTGTCAAATTTTCATCTTGACGGTTTTATTTGCGTATGATTGAGAAGTGCTTACCTCACCCCTGACCCCTCTCCAGCCGGAAATACTGGTAAGACACCTCAATTATAGCTGGCTGGAGAGGGGAGTAAGTAAAAGAAGGGGCTTCGCCCCCTCTTAAAAACAATCCCCCTCTCAAACAGATTGAAAAATGAGCATTGAATATATACCCGTTTGAGAGGGGGTCAGGGGGAGAGCATGCCAAATCAATCAAAAACAGATAAAACCATCGACGATGGTTTGAAAAACAGTGAATAAAATGCCCCTGGCTTGGATGAAAAAGCCCCTGCGGTTTATTCCAGTATCTTGCGGTACCAGAAAAGATATATTGCCAGCCCAATTATCAAAACAGCACCGCCAAAAACACTTCCGGCCAGAACCCATTGATTAATTCCCTTTGAATCGTCTATCCGTATCGGGGCAATAATGGGTGGTACTGTTTCCGGTTCAGGACCCGGTTCGGGTTCGGTGGTTATTACCGGCGGAGTTTCTGGTTCCGGTCCTGGTTCAGTAGTCGCCGGTAGCGTTGGTACCGGTTCGGGTTCCGGTTCATGCGTAGGCTCAGGCTCGGGGGGTATTTCCGGCTCCGCAGCACCCGGAATATGAAGAATAGCAAAGACAGTAAAATGACTGAGGTCGCCGCTAATAGTATGAGCTTCCGTGTCGACGGTTATATTTTCAAGTACAATCCACTCTTTCGTGACTGAATTGTAATAGGCAAGGGAAAGCTCCTCTTCATTAATGTCATCATCGAAACTGGCAGGATTATATTTAAAAGTAACTCTGGCTGGAGGATCGAATGTCGCCAAATTCGGCCCCAGATTGTAGGGAATCCCGATTATTGTTACGTCTTCCGGTGGCGGGGGCGGGTCTTCCATGGGATTGATGGACACCCATGATAGTGGCGCCCCTTGGGGGTTTTTTCCAATAGTCCCTTTACTGATTTTCAGAGTAACCTGTTTATCCCAGGACTGAGCAATTATATCAGTGAGAAACTCTCCTTCAGGATTGCGAGATTCCATGAAAAAGGTGACGCCTATCGGCATACCGCCACCGGCGCCGCCACCACCACCGGTACTAAGCGGAAATGAATAGGTTTCCGGGTGCGTTAGAGCGGTTCCGCCGCTATCGACATAAACCAGTACTTCAATTTCATACGCACCTGCTGGCCAACCTGCCGGAGTGGTCCAGGTAACGTTGTAGGTTATTGATGTTGCCCCCTGGTGACCGCCGTCAACATAACCATAACCGTATCCCGTGCCGAACTCCTGGGTGTCCGGCCCTGACGGGTATTTATATCCGTAACCCCAGCGGTTATCCGTATCTGTGCCCCACCCTGCAGCAGTTACCGCCGATACACTTACATTTCCGTCAGCGTGCGGGTAGTTTTTCGGTGATGCGGTGGCTACCCTGGGTAGATCCACGCATGTTCTTGTATATAGTCCTGGATTATCCTTGTATTTTATAAGCAGATTAACTTTGTATATCGGCAGCAGGTCGGTGTTTTCAACGTCTATCTTTACGGTAAAATTAACCGGGCTGCCCAGAATCCCCGAAGCAGGGAGCGTTACGGTTATTTCAACTGCCTGGGCCTGTGGCCCGGCAAATACCAGCAGCGTTATTACCGCCGCGGTAACTAACACGGAAATTACACTCTTCTTAAAGAAAGCCCGTCTGACCAGACTCATTAGCTAAATCCCCGCCTTGTCCTCTATACCCCGGAAAATATTAACAGGCATCAAATGCCTCCTTGGCGACATCTATAAACAATGATATGATGCAATATGCCTTCTGTCAAGCTCAGCGCTTTCAATCCCACTCTGAAACTGAAATCCTCCCCTTTTCCCCTTTTTTTAAATATCTTTTCCCACCCTACCACCCTTGCGGCAGCCGCGGCCTGAAAATATAGAACCCATCCCCCTTAATCCCCCTTCCCTTGGGTATCTGATTAAGGGAAGGGGGAAATATTTATTATGAGAGGGGTTGCACCCCTCTCATGCTCTCCCCTATACTTTGGGTGAAAGGGACACTGAGGAAATCCCCCTCGCTCCCCCGTTAGCAAAGGGGGACAATATCTCTTGCGCAATATTTCGTCTCCCTTTCGTAAAGGGAGATGGTGAGGGATTTAATGGGCGTCTAAGAGGGACGAAGCCCCTCGTCCCTACCCTCCTCCTCTCCTTTGAAGGAGAGGAGGAATAAGGGGGTGAGGTAGAAAAAAGGAGGTTAATATGAGTTCAGCATTGCGAGACCTATCTCTATTCGAGAAATTCAATTTTAAAATGAAACCTGTCGGTATAAAATTTCTCCTTTTCAAACCGGACGGAATAGCCAGGCTTGAAAAGAATCTGTCCATTTGCGAGATGATAAGGGAAGCCCAGCAAGCGGAACCTTTTTACGCTACGGTAGAGAACTTTACCTGTGTCGGGCCGATACTCACCGGCATGGCTGAGGGTGACCCGGTTTTTGAAAGCGGCCATATCGGACCGGCCCTGAGCATATTTGAGGAAGCCCGTGCCAACCGGAGACTCTATTATTACATCACCAAACTGGAGAGGAACAGCGTTAACTGTGTCGCTTTTGCTTCTATAGATAAGCTAACCCTCGATCCCGATGTGCTCATTCTATCCGCCGATGCCACTCAACTGGAAATTATCCTCAGGGCAATGTGCTATTCGACGGGCAAGATGTGGACGAGCCAGGGAACCCCGGTTATCGCCTGTTCGTGG